>Ga0316602_10000091_pt1 | contig 94319 bp, 68 predicted proteins | sample OWC_soil_day10_C_FD_203103 | JGI IMG/M metagenome (GOLD analysis project Ga0316602, IMG submission 203103) | Wetland soil microbial communities from Old Woman Creek delta, Ohio, United States - OWC_soil_day10_CT | ecosystem: Environmental > Terrestrial > Soil > Wetlands | place: USA: Ohio...
TCCAGATATTCTTCTCGCTTCAAAAGGCGATAAGCTGCTGAATACGTCCACAACATACGAGCATTAAGAATAGCTCCCTTTTCCGCTTCCGGCATCAATTGCTCTGCTCCGGTAATACGGCCATAAAAGCCTCCATTCACCTTATCTACCATCTTGTTCATCCAATAAGGAAGAATGTTGTCGGTAAGTACTTCTTCCATTTCAGAGGCAAGTACAGATATTATTTGTTTCATCTTTATTTTCTTTTTGCCTCGAGTTCTGAGGTGATCACTTTCATTTTCTTTTCGCTCAACGGATACATGCTAATGAAGATTACAGAAAGGACGGTTCCTACGGCCGGGAGGAAGCTAAGAAACATCTTGATGCCATGAATCGCTTCTTCGCTCTGCACCACATTTGCTTTAAATCCAAAGTAGGCTAGCAACCAACCGGTAAGCGCACTACCAATGGCCCAACCGAACTTCTGGCTCATGGAAGAGGAAGAGAATATAAGGCCGGTGGCACGATTACCTGTTTTCAGTTCTGAATAATCGGCACAATCGGCATACATGGACCATAATAACGGAAAGATGCTACCCGCACAGATGCTGATAAATATCTGAAAGACAAAAATCAACACCAGATCTCCTCTACCAAACCAATAGAAAATGACGCTCAGCACAGTAGCGATGGACATAGCTCCCATATAGGTTAGCTTCTTGCCAATGCGGTTACTGATAGGTGCAGCGAGAATAACGCCAACTATATTGGCCGCTTGTCCCACTGCCAGATATAGTCCGCTGAGCACAAAGGATACTCCAAAAAAAGAAACCGTTGCGTAATCGGCCTCAACTACAAAATATTTAAAATAATAAACCGTTGCTCCATCACGAATCGAGTTAAATACAAGTGCCGCTACTCCGGCACCCAACAATATCCACCAAGGTTTGTTGCCCAGAAGGTTACGTACATCTTCCTTTAAAGGACTCTGTTTCTCTTTTATCGGCTTCACCCGTTCTCTGGTAAAGGCAAAGCAGAAGTAGAACAACACGGCACACATCACCGCTATCACAATAACAGCCATCATCCATCCTCGCTGTTCATCGACAAGTGCAGTACTTCCTCCGGAGAAATAATTGGCCATAGGCATAAACAGCAACAAGGCGATGAAACTGCCGATATAAGCAAATGTCATGCGATAGGTAGAAAGAATATTACGTGTTTTCGTATCAGAACTCATTACTCCCAGTAAAGATGCATAAGGAACATTAATGGCAGAGTAAACCATCATCATCAGTGAGTAAGTGACGTAAGCATAAATAAGTTTCCCGGTATCGCTAAGCGAAGGAGTAGTAAACGTCAGAATGCCAATCAGTGCAAAAGGTAGTGCCAGATAAAGCAAATACGGGCGGAACTTTCCCCAACGGGTATGAGTTCTATCGGCTACAATGCCTACGATAGGGTCGAAAGCTGAATCCCAAACACGTGTGATAAGAAACATGGTACCCACAACAGCCGCCGGAAGTCCAAACACATCGGTATAGAAAATCATCAGATAAGAGCCGAAGAGTTTCCAAAACATGGAGGATGCCATATCTCCAAAGCCATACCCTATTTTCTCTTTTAGGGTAACTCGTTCTTTGCCTGCAGAAACCGAATTTGCATTGATTGTCTTATTCATAGTCTATTTATATGATACGAATCTACTATTTTTTGTTTGCTAATTGTGGAGTAAGAGTTAAATTATTCTCTATCATCTTCTTCAGTATCTCCACCGAAGCAGCAGAACGCAATTTGTCTTCAGGAGTATTCATGCAGTAGTCAACCAATTTATCGATGGTAGAGGTAGCCACATGCATACGGGTATCCGAAGAGGCATAGTAGATAAAAACTTTCCCGTCTTCATCGGCTATCCAACCATTAGTGAAGAGTACATTAGAAACATCGCCAATACGTTCTTCCCCTTGTGGAGCCAATAGATAACCAGCCGGAGAAGCAATCACTTTAGTCGGATCTTCAAGGGAAGTCATATACATGTAGAGTACGTAGCGCAAGCCTGCAGCACATCCTCGCACTCCGTGTGCCAAGTGTAACCAGCCTTTAGAGGTTTTGATAGGATGAGGGCCTTCACCATTCTTCACTTCTTTAATCGTGTGATAATAGCGACGGTCAATAATAACTTCTTCTTTTACCTCTGCATGAGTGATATCATCAATCAATGCCCAGCCGATGCCTCCGCCACTACCGGTATCGATAAAGCCATCTTGGGGACGAGTATAAAGAGCGTACTTACCGTTCACAAATTCGGGATGCAAAACCACATTGCGTTGCTGACTCTTTGCTTTCAAGTCCGGTAGACGCTCCCAGTTTATAAGGTCTTTGGTACGGGCAATAGCAGCAGTAGCTGTAGCAGATGAAAGATCACCGGCCGGAGCATTATCGTCATGACGTTCGGCACAGAAGATACCATAAAGCCAACCGTCTTCGTGTGCGGTAAGACGCATATCATAAATGTTAGTAGCTGGAATCGCATCTTCCGGCATCGTTACGGGGTAATCCCAAAAGCGGAAATTATCTATTCCATTAGGACTTTCGGCAACAGCAAAAAATGATTTACGATCGGAACCTTCCACACGCACCATCAACAGATACTTTTCCTTCCATTTTATAGCACCGGCATTCATCGTGGCATTCATTCCAATGCGCTCCAACAAGTATGGATTTGTCTTTTCATTCAAATCATATCTCCAGAATACAGGAGTATGCTCAGAAGTAAGCACGGGATACTCATATCGGGTAACCACTCCGTTTCCCTTTCCTGAAGGCTCATTCTTCCGAGACAGGAAAGCCTCGTGTTCGGCTAGTAGTTTAGTCATATTATCATTAAACTGACTCATAATTGATTGCTTTTATCGTTATTTAATTAATTGGGTTAGTCATACAAATGAATCACATCTTTCACAAACAAGGTCTGAGGTTTCTCGTAGAATTTCACAAAATCGAAAGCAGACACTTGCCCCGGATAGGGTGCATAGTAATGATTTGGTTTCTCACGAGCATTGCGCCACACCAACACATAACATATCGGATAGCGACTAATTACAGGAAAAAGGGTTTCCGTCCACCAAGTAGCATCCGGAATCGTTTCAAATCCTGTTTCTGTGACGGCTATAGGTTTATCATGTATCTTGCCGACCTCTGTCAAGATGGTGAGAGACCGATCCAGTTCGTCCATGTATTTTTGTTTGTCGAATTGATAACAGTCAAATCCAAGCAGATCAATTATATCATCTCCCGGATAGCGTTCCAAATACTCTGCATCATTCTGCGGATCTGTTCCGGGAGAATATGCATATAACAGATTGTTCACACCTTTCTCTTGCATGCGATTATAGGTCATCTTCCACAACGCTTTATATTGCGAGGGCGTGCAAAGCTTTGTTCCCCACCAGAACCAACTTCCTGTATGTTCGTGCCAAGGACGGAAAAGCACGGGAACTTTCACACCATTTTCTGTTTCAATAGAATTCATAAAGTCAGCTACCGCATCCAGCCAACCCAGAAACTTTCCATGATTTGTTCCTCCTGGAAGAATAGAAGCCACTACCGTGGTATCACTTACATCCCAAGAGTCCTTACCGGTAAGAGGGTTATCCACATGCCAACTGAGCGAACTCATGCCACCACGATTGTATTGAGCAACGATCTCTTGGCGTATTTTCTCGAACGAAACCTTATCCAGATTTTTATCTCCACCTAGTTCTATCCGACCTAGATCAAAAGACATTACTGCCGGATAGTCTCCACAAACACTTTTCACATCACTACGCCCTTCGTCGCCTTCCCATCCAATACCATAAACAGGATCATCATGATGCCCGAACATAAAGCCCTGAGCGGCTATCTTTTTCAGATTAGTAAGCAGATGTTGCGTTTCAGGTGTTCGCAATGAATCAACTAAAGATCCAGCAACGACATTAGTAGCAAGGCTATCTAATGAAATCATACCGGTGGCAAGTAGTAAGCCAAATATTATAACTTTCTTCATCTTCTCTCACTTTACTATAAATGTATCTTTGAGCAAGTCCTCATTGGCAGAAGAGGCACCAATCATCACGCTAAATTCACCTGGTTCCACAATCCAATTCATTTTCTTATCATAAAAACCCAGTTTATCAGGAGTAATTATGAAATCAACAACCTTACTTTCGCCTGCCTTCAGAGATACGCGAGCAAAATCTTTCAGTTCTTTCACCGGACGAGTAACGCTACTATAAGTATCGCGCAAATAGAGTTGTACAATTTCAACGCCATCCCTACTACCTGTATTGGTTACTTTTACGCTTGCTTGTATATTACCATCTTTAGCTATTTCTTTGGCGGATAGTTTCAGATCAGTGTACCCGTAAGTGGTGTAAGAAAGACCATAACCAAACGGCCAAAGCGGTGTGCTGGGTTTCACTACATATGGATGAAAATATTGAGAGGGTTTATGATTATAGATCATTTGCAACTGTCCCACACTACGAGGAATGGTTATTGCCAGTTTGGCAGAAGGATTCACTTTACCATAAAGTATTTCGGCAACTGCCTGACCACCGAGCATCCCAGGTGCCCATGCTTCTACAACAGCCGGAAGATGTTCCGCAGCCCATTCTACGCCAAGAGGACGTCCGTTAACTAAAATCAATATTGTTGGCTTTCCTGAAGCGGAAATCTTCTGAATAAGTTCGTTTTGCAAGCCGACAAGATCTAAATCCGAGCGATCCGTATCTTCACCATCTGTACGATCTGTCCAACGAAAGCGCATCATATACTCACCCGCCACCACAATATTAAGATCAGCTTCTTTCGCATGATCTACAGCCTCGGCTACCTTCTTGGGGTCCATATTGCGGGGGTCCCATCCTTGATCTACAAAGTCGAATTTGGTATCAGGAGCCACTTGTTGCAACCCTTCGAGTATAGTCGTTACGTTTTCATCTTTCTGAACAGCAGACCAATCACCCAAGATATTCATATCATTGGCATTAATCCCCGTTACCAAAACTCTTTTATATTTCTTTGCATCCAAAGGAAGCAATCCGTCATTTTTAAGCAACACAATGCTAGTACGTGCAGCATCCAATGCTGTTTTACGATGTTCGTCGCACAGACGAATCTTCATGCTTTGAGCTTCATTGGCTAAAGGTTGCTCAAACAGACCCAAACGAAACTTTACATCCAAAATGCGACGAACAGATTCATCAATGCGAGATTCAGGGATACGTCCTTCCTTGACCAGTTCAACGACCATCTTATTCCAATGAATACCATGCATGTGCATATCCATACCAGCCATGATAGATTGAAAAAATGCTTCTTTCGTGTTGTCAGCCGTAGCATGTAAATCATGAATATGCTCTATATCCATCCAATCACTTACTACGAAGCCCGGGAATTTCCATTCTCCACGCAATACATCCTGCATCAGCCATTCATTACTATGGCAAGGTATACCATTGAGTTCGTTATGGGCAGTCATCAGTGACATAGCTCCTGCTTCTACTCCCGCTTTAAACGGTGGAAAGAAAACTTCGCGCAAAGTCCGTTCAGACAAATCGGCAGGCGATCCATTTGTACCGTTGATCGGTTCACTACCTCCAACAAAATGCTTAATACAAGCTAGAACGTCCTCTTTGTCATTCAACTGGCCCTGATAGCCCTTAACTGACTGCACTCCCATAAGAGTAACCAAATACGGATCTTCCCCATAAGTTTCCCCCACTCTACCCCAACGGGCATCACGGGCAACCTCCACATTGGGATTAAACGTCCAATGCATATTCATCGCACGCATCTCCTTTGCCGTCTCTCTGGCTATTTTGTAGGCCATCAAGGTATCAAAAGAACAAGCTAAACCTATATTAGTGGGGTAAACCGTGTTATCCGGTGCATTCGCATTGCCATGAATGGCATCAATACCAAAAATAATTGGGATTTGAAGACGACTTTTCATCGCCAATGATTGGAGATAATTGGCCTCTTTGAGAGTTAACACATGCAGGAAAGAACCAATCAGACCCTGTGTAGTCCACTTCTCAACATCTTTATCCGTAACACCCGGATAGAAAGCATTAGCCGTATTATTCTTCAGTTGATCTGCCGTCATTACAGCACTATTTGCTTTGATATGCTCAATGCCAACAAATTGGTTCATTTGACCGACCTTTTCTTCAAGAGTCATGCGACCCAATAGATCTTCCACCCGATCTTTCACCGGAGCAGAAGGATCTTTATAAGTTTCTTTTTTATCGGCAGAACCGGAGCCCACCGTGAGTGTCATTGCCATTGCAACTAAAAGGTTTTTCATGGTTTATAATCTATTTCAATACGGTTGATATTACACAGATACAAATGTAAGGTTGCCAAGTTAGTCAAACAAGTACAATTTTATCCAAAGATAGTATTCTCCGACTTCGAAGAAGATAAAAGTATCAAGCACTATATTCGTTTTCTCTAAAATTAAGCCATATAAAAGCCCACAACAAAAAACAAGCAGCACTTAACCATCTCTACTATACTTTAATTATTGGCATAACTGTGCATTCCTCCCAAAAAGTAATTTACACCAAAATAAGTCATTAATACAGTAGAAAAAGCTAATATTAAAAACCAATGAAAATACATCGTTTTCTCGAATGATTTAAAGCTTTGTATATGAAAAGCGATACTATAAGTCATAAAAGTTATGAGTGCCCAAACCTCTTTCGGATCCCATGCCCAATAACGTCCCCATGACAAATTAGCCCATACAGCACCCACAAAGATGCCTATACCCAAGAAAAAAACTGCAAGATAAAGCAACATACGACTAAACAATGTTAATCGCTCAATTTGTTCGTCTCTTTCCAGATGCATTTTTTTTCTGTAGCTCCACTGCATAAATAGCACAGTTATGCCATTGAGAAACAAAAAACCAAAGAGAGAATAAGACACCATGAGAAGTGATACATGCAGGCTAAGAAGTGGAGATAAAAGCACTGGCATGAGAGGAGTTATTTGAGGGGTCATTTGCACCAAACTAGCTACCAGCAACGTAAGACCTGAAAAAAGAAAGCCAAAGATAATAGTAAATGAGAAACGACGGCAAAGCAGAAGTGCGACCAACATGGCGCACCAAGCTATAAACTGCATCGTTTCATAGCCATTACTTAACGGAAAATGGCCTGCAATATATGTACGCAGACAAAGGCCTAAAGTATGAAAAAGAAAAGAACAAAGAAGTATCCATTTTGCAATATAGAACACTTTTTGAAGAAAAAAGAAACGCCTCCCTTGCATGCAAAAAAAAAGAAAGAGAATAAATCCAAGCGTAAGATTTATGGGATAAAGTAAAGTAGAAAAAGGGATTTTATTATAAAGGATCTCAATCTGTATTTTGAGGTTAGACAGAGGCCGTACACCCTCTGGAATAAACTTAACCAACATTCCTGCCTTCAACATATTAATAATCGCAACCTTTTCATCGACTTCTGTAATAGCTTTAATTAAGGAGCTTTGCTTACTATTCTGATGAAGTTTATTCCAATATGTCTGTAATCTATAATCCTCTTTATCAGTATAAAAGTCCTTGTAACGAGCATATTCTCCAACTCCAAGCAGATGTCGTAACTCTTGGCTCTTAATACGAATCATAGGTTCATTTTGCCACTTATCAAAATACAACATCCATCCGGTAAGTATTTGTTCGGGAGTGAATCGTTTATAATCCTTTTTTTCCGTAAGTTTCATGACAAAATCCCGTGCAAGAGTATTAAATGGGGCCAACCGGCCATTATAAATAATCTGTTTAGTACCATAAGCTTCTGCTTGCTGTCGGCTGAGAACATTTTGAGCTTCGACAACATCCAAAGGCCATAAAAAAAGCACACACACACCTATCTGTTTAAACAATGGATGAGATAAAAGTTTCCTGAAACCTCCATCAGGTGCAATCAAGACACAAAAGATGGCAACAAGAAGCAGTATATATCCAGCATAAGAAATAAGAATTCCCCATGGATCATAATTTACAGAGAACCAACCTCCACCACAATCTTCATCAAAAGAATTTTGATAAAAACGATATCCATAGTAAGAAAATATCTTATTCATAGATATGTCTCCACTTACTCTTGTATCCCCCATCGCATATACTGAACTGATATAATCAGAAGGTGTATCTGTCCCAGGATAGTAAACAACTCGGAGAGTTTTAAGTCTAAGAGTAAAAGGGAAAGTGACCTTTTCGTGGCTATCAATATCAATAAAAAAAGAGCTAGTTTCTCCCTGCCGCAAATGAATCATTCCTTGGTGGCCCGAAAAGTGCGTAATAAAAGCTCCAAAAAGAATAATTCCAAAAGAAAAGTGCAACAAAAAAACAGCTTTACGTTTATGTATTTTCCTAATAAAAAGGTATATAAAAGAAGATAGAGCAAGAGAGAACCAAAAGAAGATAAACCATGGAGAGTCATAGATAATATCATTCACTATCTTAGTACCATATAATTTCTCTATGAAAGTGGCTGTTCCCAAGCAAATTAGTATCAATACATAAAGAAAAAAGACGAGTTGCTTCATCTCAGAAAAATTTAAAGTCTATATTTCTTTCAACCTTTACGGCAATACATTCCATTTCTATCAGCCAAGTGGAGCGACAAACTGGTGCTAGTAGAAATTGTTTAGGAACCCGAGGAAAGCGTTTTTCAAGCATAAGCTTAATTACCGAATAATCTGCCACATCGCGCAGATAGATAATAATTTGCGCTAAATGTTCAAAACCGGCATTTCCTTCTTTCAGAAGTTTCTCTACGTTCTCACACATTCGATGGGCCTGCAAAACAACATCTCCGAGGTGTAGCACATCTCCATTGCTGTCTATACTAGCTGTTCCACTGATATAAAGCTGCCGCCTGTCTCCATATAATACACTTACACCTCTTTCGAAAGTGACTCCATACACGGCTGTGGCACTCAAATGGTTCGGTGCATAAAGATACTTCATTTGTTTAGGTTGTAATCCTTTTACAGCATAAGCATCTAGCAGTACATGAATATTAAAATTTGCATGACGCCCCTCAATGCCTGTGCTAGCTATATAATGAGTATTCTCAGTCAATCCTTGTTCAATAAAGTTCTCACGACGAGCTTTTACCATTCCTGCATAGTTCACATCTATGTTTTGCACAAAAAACCAAGTTCGGACACAATTTTCAACTAAAGTACATCCTCGTCGCTGCAACTCGGTCTCATAGTTTTTTAATAATAAATGAGTTTGTTCTTCTGAATTGCCTAAAGCTATTCCGGCACCAGCCATCCAATAGTGTTCATAAGCTGGATTTGCATTCGTTATTAGATAGCACCATAAGGCGATCTTGCTACCATCCAAGGGAGGTTGTTGAATAATAGAAGTACTGCAGGACGGAAACGACTTCAAATCATCTTGTAGCTTTTCAACCTGATTAGCGATATCGCTAAGAAAGTAACGCTTCATAACCGGTTTTGCATCGTCTATCAATCGATCTTTTAACAATTCACTATAAGCAGAATGCAAATTTTGCAATTGCGTTTCATAATTTAGACTTTTCCCCTTAACATGAAACATAAGATGATATTCCATTGCATGACCGGTTGTTCCCAAAAAAGAAACTTCCACATTAACATTGTAGGAAGAAAATAGATAAGACTTATATTTCATTTTTGAATCGTTACATGTGTTCGTTTATTAGAGGTAAGGCCGTTTTCCATTTCTCTAAGATTCCACTTTACAGGGGAGGAAACAAATTCAGGCACATTATAAGAATAAACAGATTCGTCATAATAGGTTAGCGGTTCTTTTTGAGGTAAGAGAAAAGGTTTACCAACAAATCCATCTTCGTTAATAGAGGCAATATATAATCGAGTATATAGGCCCCCGTCTCTACGACTGCTAAACACAAACCAGCGAGAATTACTACTCCAGCTATGATAACTCTCTGTATCATTACTATTTACTTCATCTAATCTTTTCAGACTCTTATTCGTCAAATTAAACAACCATAGATCAGCTTCTTTATGCCAAATCGGGAAATTCCCATAATCTGATAATGTGAACATTAGATATTTACCATCATAAGAAGGACGAGGAAAAGAAATACTTTTATTCATCGATTTTGTTGAGATCAATGTATCTATGTGATCACCAAATGTTCCTTTTTCAGGGTCAAAAGCAATACTACACAGGCTATATTTAACTTCTTTATATTCTTCAGGAATCGCCTTCTGGTCGGCCGAACAAAAAAATAATGTACGACCATCAGCAGAAAAGGCAGGAAAAGTTTCAAACGATTTAGTTGCCAAAAGGCTATTAGTCAATATGCGTTTAGTATTCGGTTGATAAACAATTATATCGGAGGCCATATCAATAACCTCTACACGCTCATCCTTGCCCATATGGAATGCTTGGCGAGTATTATTAACAGAATAAGCAATATATTTTCCGGAAGGATGCCAATAAGGGTACACAAAGTTAGATAATGTACTTTCTGTTCTTGTATCCAGAAATTCAGGAACCCCATTAATAGTGATTATTGTAGCGCCTTTTTCTCCACGAACATGTAAACTAGAATAGTCAGGACTTGCTTTCTTAAAAGAATGACAATTTACACAAGAGCCTGTGATCAGAGTGTTTTCAAATAGAGTTTTTTGAGTATAAGATCTCAACTCACGTTGATAAATACCCATCTTACTATATACTTCGTAACCTGGTGCTACCAGACGATAAACTAAACCATAGTCAATAGAATCTTTGCTTATATATAAAGGAAAGTCACGGTATTGGATCCATTTTTTTTCTTTTTTCACACAAACGGTTACCATAATGCTATCTCCCCTGTTACTCTCAAGTATTTTTCTCCATTCTTTAGGTGAAAAAGAAAAGTCTATTCCACTTTCATGTAATTCACCTCCCTCATTTGCTTTCACAACAACATCTATTGACTCAATGCCATCGCCCAACATCGTAAAATTTAAGGGTGCAATGGTCGCTGGAATTGTGACTCCCACATAATCGGGATAAATAGAAGGATACGTATTTGTAAAAAGAGGCGAAGTTACATGTTCACAAGAGACCAAGAAGATGATCCCAAGAAATGATTTTGCTATATTCATTCTTTTCATTTTTCTTATTTTCTAAAATGTAAATAGTACCAATATGTATCACCAAAATCATTCCTCAATAATGGCTCCGAATTCTTTTGTTGTATACAAATCTGAGCATAGCCTTGCAAACGTTCTATTATCTTCGGATTGATAGACCAAGGAGTCCTTTCTCTGAGCGGATTATGATTCTGACACCACATAAACAACAAAGCTTCCTGATAACTTTTCGGAATATGATTATATCCTAAATATCTTCCTAATGGATAATATCGATAAAAGTGCTCCAAATTTTTATCTAATAATGTATAAGCTATCAGATATTCAAAAGCCATGCGATTGCTTTTATTATTTTGGAATAATAAACCCAACATAACGTCTCTTTCGTTAGCGCTAAAAAGAAAATCTTGTTTAAACCGCATCCTCTTTAGCTCTCCCCAATCAGGGTGCTTATTAATCTTCTCCTCATCATTTAAAAAAGCCAGAACCTCCATAGCCCAACTCCGATAGAACAAGGTTTGTTTTAACATCTTCAAATATTTACCAGCAACCTTGTATTGACCATTTATAATATTTGTTTCTGCTAAACGTTTAAAGCAATAAGCACTTTTCTGATAATCAGGAATGGCCTCCATTGCTTCAAAAACAAAACGTTGAGCAGTATTTATCATTCCTAAATGATAGTAAATTTCACCTGTAGAAAGTGGAGAAGTAAAATCCCGTTCGAAAGTTGGCAATAGACCTTCAACTCCATTTTGATAATAACTAAACATTTTATCAGCTAATACACTTTTTTTTGCAAGAGCTAAATTTAAACAAGAGACAGAGATCGGAGACGTTGGATTTTTTTCGTCTGCCATAACCAATATCCGATCCCATTGTTGCATTTGCACAGAGTGTATATACCCCATCACTTCTTCTTTATCCCAATTAGCTGCAGTATTTATCAAATAAGTGCCAGTAATTAAAATCAAAAACAGTTGTAAAATGATGGCTAGCGTATATTTTTTCATTGAAGACAGAAGTGGGAAAAATCGGGTAGAAACAGGTATGAGAATAAGTAATAAGCAAACAAAAAATTGTCCATAAGGTGGAATTGTGGGAAAACGATAAAAACCAATGCCCCACCACAAGCGTTCTAACGGATATTGATAAAAACACTTCGCAATTAAGGGAGAAAAAACAATCAATAAAAAGGAAGTTAGCACAAACATCCACCAACGACTATCCATTCGCTCTCGCCAATAATAAATCTCTAATAAAATAACGAATATAACAAAAACCCAGAAACAACCACCTGAAAAGAAGTAAAGGATGGGAATAGCAACAAAACAAGATATCAAGCGGATGCTTCGTATAGATATTTTTATGCTGAGAATCACTGCAAACAGATTTAACAACAAGGATATTAATCCCGATAACATATAGTTTTCATCACAAAACAAAATCCAATAAGCTATTGCCGGTAATAAAGATAAAGGGTAGCAGGCTGGGTTTTTATTCATTCTATTTGCAATCCAAACAAACATTATTTGCAATAAGACCAATAAAGAAGAAAGAATGAGCGCACCAGCCCATGAATAAATATAAAATTGAATAAAAAAGTTACCTAAATAATCAGACAAGCCACCAGGGTGCGATATCCTATCTATAAAATAGTCCGATGTGTACAGAAACATTTGAAATAACTCCTGGTATTGCACATGAAAAGGATAATAAAAATTAAAGAAAAGAAAGATACTCATTCCCAGAAAAAAGGATATTAGAATATTAACTCTATTTATATGAACACTAGATATTTCTTTCATAATCAGTATTATTTAAATATTTCCGTGAATTCCTCTTATCCGAAAAATCCAGATAAAATCTAAGAGGAAAAATTCATGCAGACAAATATAAGGTAATTTTATTTCAGGAAACTAGTACAAACGCCAACATCTCGTTGAGAACAACGAAATTAAAAATAAAAGATCATGTTAATTATAGTACTTTTAATTAAAGCATGCATTCAAAGATACAAATAAATTTAATTTTTAAACTAAAAAAAGCTCTACTTCTCTCTGACTATAAAGATAAATCTAGGAAATGCAAAGGAGACAATATTAAAATGCCATCTCCAAATTAAACATTCCATTGATTTCAAACAATAGTTATGATTTACACTGGTTATCAAACAAAGAAAGGCAACTCATATGACTTGCCCTTCTTTGTTAACATCAAATATTCATACCTGTTTTTTATATTTGTTACGCGAATAACAGTATAAGTTTCATAGACAAAGTGAACGATAATAAATGCAATCTCGTTATTTTATATAACTATTACGAATTTATTCCGCTTTGAATACCCAATACCACCAGCCGTCGCCATCAAATTCCTGAGCTCCTAAAACCATTGTTTCATCATCGAGACTAACAATATTATATGAACTCCAAGCACTGTAGTCTGCATCATTCAAATCATGCCCGCACAAAATATTAGTATTAGACAATGTTAAAACGCCAATACCATATGACCAACCATTCGCTGTATTAGTAGACATATCAAAACTAAAAGTGCCAGATGTTTTTGTTCCATCAGCCGAAGTTTTCGTCATTTCTAATCCTTTCAAAGTAAAAGTCATATAAGCGCCTGAACCATCTGCTGTAAACCCTTTAGCGGTACATTGATCTGTAACATCCGAAGGATTTAGCACCCACCATGCCGGCCCTGACTCTGCATTGCTACCATTACCAAAACATTTCTCGCTCTTCCAAGTCCAAACTTTTGTTCCTGTTCCACAAAAATATCCATATTGGGGATCAACCTCATAAGCCATATCTTCAACAGTTATAGTATAGTCTTTCGTAAAAGTACTTCCATCTTGATTCATCGCTGTTACCGTTATAGTTTGCTGACCGGTAACAAACAATGTCATTTCCACCGAATTACCAACATAAGTTTTTACTCCATCTGTCCAATGACATGTTACAGGACTGGAAGTCTCACATAGCACCATATTGGTATTTTTTCCATCCAATTGCACAGGAGTGACTGTCGCCTCAAACTGATCTACTGTTATGATTTCAGCAGAGCTGCCATCCTCTGTAATAGGATTGCAAGCCATGAAAAAGCCTACAAGGATCAACTCCAGAAATATATAAAATATATTTTTCATGTTTTTCTGTTTTTGTTTTCTAAATAATATCTATTTATCTTCCGGTTGCTGTCCAAGAAGTGTAATTACTATCAGATGTATCCCAACCATCATTCTGAATGAGAACACCATTAGATAATGATATTTGGTTCTCAGGAATCTTAAAAAAGCCCCCAGTTTCTTTATACCGAGTAACATAACCAACACCTTGTGAGGCATTCTTATCAGGAATTCCTGCGTGGTATGTAGGCTGATTAATCTGTTCTGCCAAAGCTGTTTCAGCAATGTGCCAACGACGGATATCATTCCAGCGAACGCCTTCAAAGCAAAGTTCCCAGCGCCGTTCATTTTGTAAAGCGGCATCACTATATGAGGTAATAAGATCCAATCCTGCCCGAGTACGTACTTTATTAATACCCGTAATATCTTGTTTTAACTCGGATTGCATTAAAAGAACATCTGCAAAACGAATTAAAACCATATCATGAATATTGTTCAGTTGCATGTTGTCTGATGAAAATCCAGAATACATATCATATTCAAATGTGGCACGATAACCAGATGTACTTGCTGAATTTTTGCAAGTAATTGGAGACATTTTCTTTTCATAGTAATCCGTCTCCTGCACGAAATCAGCCCATCCACCTTTTGTATAGTCAGGCAATTCGTCTGGTATATTGCATATAGAAGCAGCACGGCGCATATCATTTGGTTCAGCAGTCTTCCAATCATCCCACAAGTTAGGTGCTACAGGACCAGCACCCCACCCCTGACCAAACGGAAATGTATTGCCATAGTCCTGCCCACCACGCATGCCAAAGTGAAGCGCATAACCATTAGCATAACCAATAGTAGTGCTCCAGGAAGCCAATTGAGAAAACTTAATCTCAAACATAGATTCAGAATTAATTCCATTATCATTTTCAACCCATGTCAATCCTTGCCCTTTAGTATAATCATAATCATCAACAGTCAGGCGATTAGTATAAGCCCACAAATTACGATAATCAGACACCAAAGAATAACCAGAATTTTCAACGCAATCATCAATCCATCCAATCACATCATCCTTAGTTACCTTTGTCGTTCCGTCTGGAAGAACTATATCATCAACTTGGTAATATCCTGTATAAAACAAGAAAGCTCTTGCCATTAAAGCTTCCGCACACCATCTATCAACATGTCCTTCCTCTATCCAACCTGTATTGTATTTTTTAGCAGGCATAAGTTCAATAGCCGTTTTTAAATCTTGAATAATTTGTCCCCATTCTTCAGCTGCAGAAGCTTTAGGCAAGTTTACCGCTTCAGTCGTTATGACCAAAGGAACATTTCCGAATAAAGACGCTAATTCATAATAATAAAATGCCCGAAGGAAATAAGACTCACCCATCATCTGATTTTTCTGGTCGTCACTATCATATCCTGTACAATTTCCCAAAGTTTCAATTGCTGTATTCGCACGAAAGACACCTACATATCTATCACTCCAGAACTGTTCCAACATGTTAGAATTATAGTTCATTAGTAAATCCAATGCCTGCATTAAATTATCATTGTCGCCTCCACCCCCTAAACGATCATCAGCTGCAAGTTCAGAAGCATAGAAGAATGATTTTTGTGGATTCGCACAAACAACATTCAGATTATTATAGATACCAGTTATTACTTGCTGAGCATCGACCAATGTTTGAGGATAATTAGCTGTATTTTTTTCTGTATAATTACTAGTGTCCAAATAATCATCACAACTAGTAAACATTAATACAGAAACTACTATATATATTATTTTTTTCATATTCTCATTCAATTTAAAATTTCAGATTAACGCCAACTAAAAATGTTCTTGGACTTGGATAGAAGCCCAAATCAATACCAGATGCCCATGGATAGTCAGTATCATTAGAACTTGTACCAATTTCAGGATCCATACCCGAATATCCCGTAATAGTAAAAAGATTCTGAGCTGTCACAAAAAGACGAGCCTGACTTAATGCCATTAAAGGAAATAATTTCTTGAAATCGTACCCTAACGTAATATTTTGTATCTTCACATAATCAGCATCTTCAATATAGATATCAGATATTTCAATCCAGTTAGTTTTGTTTCCAGCAGTTAAGCGAGGCAGTTTATTCGATGTTCCTTCACCATGCCAGCAATTGAAAACGTCTGTCGTGTAGTTGTCTTTATAACTATCACCAAATTTACGATAAGACTTAGCTATTTGTTGTCCAAATGCACCATTAGCTGTTATAGAAAGATCAAAACCTTTATATCCTAAATTTAAATTAAGCCCCATTGTAAAATCCGGATGCGGATTACCGATCTCAACTTTATCATTTTCATCAATAGAAGAATCTCCATTGGTATCTACGAAAATCAGATCACCGGATTGCGGATTTGTTTGTAAAGTAGGTTTTTCATCAGCAGTCCACTGGTCTATTTGAGCCTGATTTTGAAATACTCCACCTGTTTTGTATCCCCAAAAATAGCCAATAGGTTTACCAACTTCAGCACGATACATCTCCGTAGTACCTTGAGATAACACATTTGTTTCACCATGAATGATACCCTCGGCATTTGCGATACGGGTGACTTCATTCTTATTGTGGGCGATATTCAAATTTATACCATATGTGAAATCTTTGCTTACATGATCATTCCATCCTAAGGCTAATTCGACTCCCTTATTTTCAACATCTCCACCATTTATATAAGGAGCTCCTGTCCCATAAGACGCCAAAATAGGTGCATCAACCAACCAATCTTTAGTTTTCTTATTATACCAGTCAAAAGCAATGTTCAAACGTGAATTTAATAAGCGGGCATCAAAACCAAAATCCAACTGTTCCGAAGTTTCCCAAGAAATATCTTCATTAGGAAGCAGATTAGCATACCCCCCTGTAGATTGAGTTGTTTTATTATTACCAAAAGAGTAACCAGCGGTATCATCAAAAGAGACCGTTGCCAAATATTGAAAATTAGGTATATTGCAATTACCATTCTGTCCCCAACTTGCTCGAATCTTTAAATAATCCATCCACGCTTTCGTCTTTTCCATAAACATCTCTTCGCTAATTACCCAACCAGCAGATACTGACGGAAAATACCCCCAACGATGTCCTCTTGCAAAATTAGAAGAACCATCAGTACGCATAACCGCAGAGACCATATACCTTTCTTTATAATCATAATTTATACGGCCGAAGAATGAAGCCAAAGAGCCCTCATCCCAAGGACTACCTGTAACAGTGGTTGTTGATGAGACCCCCTGTGTGTTGTCTAACCAAGCATGAGCCAGATCATTCCACAAAAGATTATAATTTGTAGCTCCAAGAGATTCTCCCATGCCTGATTTTTCCATCGACTGACCAATTAATGCATCGAAATGATGATCTTCTGAAATATTAAATTTATATGCTAAAGTATTTTCAAAAGTATAACTCCAACCTTGACTACCAGTCTGTTGAACAGAATTTGACGAGTTCAACACCGTAGAGGAAAGTTCATAAGTCGGTGTAAATTGCCTATAAGAACTTGAACTAAATTTATATCCAAACTGAGATTTAAATATCAAGTTCTTGATTGGCTGAATCTGCAAGTATGCAGACATATTTAATGAATGATTCTTTGATATATTATTTCCTCTTTGATAAACCATACTAGCGATAGGATTTGCTGCATCTGCTTGGTAATTTTGAAGTCCTGTTGATTTTTTATCTGCTAAATCGAAATACTCGCCATCATCTCCGTAAATAGGCATAATCGGGTAAGCTCTCAGCATATTAGAGATATCATTCCAATATTGATTACCAATACCAATGCCAGATTTGGTATTATAATTATAATAAAGTGTTTCTCCAAATTTAACCACATCGGTATTATTTTTCTTATAGATAACATGATCTGAATTTAAACGAACAGTAGTACGCTCATAATCAGACTGAACAGGTTTGCCTAAAATCCCTTCTTGAGAAGAATATGACACTCCTAAAGAAAATTTAGAGATGTCACTACCACCAACCATATTAATAGAATGATTCTGCATCGGTGCATCTTCATTTCGAATAGCATCCAGCCAGTTAGTACCTTTCCAAGTGCCATCCATAATAGAATTATACATATCAGCAGTCATAACAGATGTCCAATCGGTAAGAGATATACCATCATTAAATTCTACCTGATTAATAACTGACATATATTGTTTAGCATCTAGTAAATCCGGCATCTTATAAACATTCTGCACGCCATAATAACCATCATAAGACACTTGAATTTTCCCTGATTTTCCTTGCTTGGTCGTGACTAAAATTACACCATTAGCTGCACGTGCGCCATAGATCGCAGCAGAAGCAGCATCTTTCAAAACATCAATAGACTCAATATCAGATGGATTCAGATTATTTATATCGCCACCTGCAACACCATCTATAACATACAGTGGAGAAGAAGTACCAGTTGTACCCAATCCACGAATATTTACTTTAAAGCCCTCGCCTGGCTGCCCGGAGCTTTGTGTGATGCTGACTCCTGGAGTTTGGCTTTGCATAGCCGATAGTGCACTAGTTGTACTCAGCTTCTGCAAGTTGTCTCCACTAACTTGTACAGTAGCACCAGTTATTAACTTTTTCTTCAGAACACCATAACCAACTACGACAACCTCATCCAGGGATCGAGTGTCTTCAACTAATACAATTTTCAAGTCACTCTTTAGCACTTTTAGCGTTTGGGTAATATAACCAACAAATGAAATTTCAAGAACAGCTCCATTAGGAACATCCAATGCAAAGCTGCCGTCAAGATCTGTTATTACACCATTTGTAGTACCTTTATGCAAGATATTAGCCCCAATAATGGCCTCACCATATTGGTCAACCACCACACCGCGAACTTTTACTATTTGTTGAGTAGATTCAACAGAAATAGGAGAAATAGCAAAAGCCGAAGGAACGCCACCAATCAAAAGAAAGAAATACATTCCCGCAATCAGTGTTGTTTTTCTAGAATTAAGATTCATACTTTTACAGTCTTAAATTTATTAATAGCTATAAGAAATTATAGCGGATAATTAAAAGGTCAATTAAAATAATCAGATCATACAATAAAAGAGGGAAAGTTCCTCACTTTGGATTTGCGTCAAACAGTGTTTTTCAAACATTTTAGTCATAATTTTTAATTTAAGGTTGATATATTTCAAGATTATAAAACGTGCAGAAGTCACACATAAATACAATAATCAAAAGTAGGTGAGAGAAAAGAAAATAACAAATACAATTTTATCTTTAAATAATACATTTCCAATAACTATAATAAAATAACCATTATATATTGAAAATTCACTAGATTATTGCCACTAATCTTTAGAAGGTGTGACGCATTTTTAAGCTGTATGCATAGAAACTGGAGGGCAAGCATCATTACATTTCCACCCAAACTAGTTAGAAAGTGATAAGCGATGAACAAAAAGAGCAACGTCATAATAGCGGGTTATCTCTAGCTCAGCTTTATTTGGCTTTTGAGGTAGAAATATGACCGTAGGACAAGATCCTCAACGCATATTCTGAAAACTAAATTCACATACATTTATCATTTCCGGGAAATTTCACCAATGAAAAATTTCCAATCAGAGTAATAAAAAAGATACTATTACCCTGAATGGAATCAAGATCAAAGATGATTAGGAATGCCAACAAACTAATTCCTCCGACTTACCTTTTCTTCAAAAATCATTCGGGTTGCCAAGTTAGTCAAACAAGTACAATTTTATCTAAAGATAGTATTATTTCAGATTTGGCATCTGATCACGAGTGACAACAATAGAATTTGCCATAACTTCTTTCCAGTAAGTTGCCCCATTGACCTCGTCACTTTCGGTATATGTACCATACCAAGGCATAAACCAAGACCACATATCTCCCTTTGCATACATTTGATCTGGATTAGGAATTCCACCACATTCAGATAGAGCCACAATTTTTTTATTGCACACTTTTATAGCATTATTGAAATATGTAAGTTGTGAATCGTGTATATTTATACTTGGATAAACATCACAACCTACAACATCCACATAATTGTCACCCGGATAAAAATCAGAGTCACCAGTTTCAGTAGTCCACACCCAGATCAAATTATCAAGGCCTTTACTCTGAAAATAATCAAACATATAAATCCAAAGGTTTTTATAGGCACTAGCACCATCAGCTCCCCACCAAAACCAAGCTGAACCACCTGAGTAAGCATAAAGATTACCAGCACCTTCGTGCAATGGCCTCCAAATGACAGGAATTCCTTCCTTCTGGAATAAACCTAAATATTCAGCAATCTTCTCTAAATCTGCTTTGACAACGGTATTTTCCCAGGAACCTTCAATTACTGCATTTGACGTTTTAAACGTCGTTTCCAACGATGAAAAGGTATATTCTGAATCCCCTTGACTTTTCGGAACATTCCAGTGCCACATTGCAGCGACCAAACCATTATTGTTCCACCAATCTTTTAGATCTGTAATATCTGAATAATTAATCCAATTTGCAGGAGAGTTCATCAAATGAATATAATCGATGCAAGTGAGAGCTGGCCATTTACCAGTCTGATTATACACCCATTTAGCTTCATCCAGATTATTGTTCACATTAGCCATCGTTCCTGAAATTACTTTTGATCCAAAATTCTCTTTCAAGAAATCATAAACATTAACGGCTTGAGATGAAGGATTAGGTGTACATAATAAAGGCGTTATTGAAAAAGCAGATGCATCAAAAGCACTATTACCTAATACCGTTGTAAAACTAAAGCTATATGCAGAAACAAAATTGCCCACTTCATCTCTAAGGGAAGAACCTGCTATATTAATTTTATACTTAGTATTCGATTCCAAGATATAATCAAGAGTTAATACTTTACCTGATATTTCAGGAGTAATCTTTGTCCCATTTACTGTTATATTTGAAGTCGTAGAACTAAAAATATTTTCATCATAAATTACAGATATAACAGTAGATAAAGTAACGTTCGTTGCACCATCAGCAGGTAATACAGCCGTTACTATTGGCGCTGTCTCATCAATAATAGCCGGTTCTGTATCAGATGACCCATTACAAGACGTTAAAGCAAATAAAGTCAATAAAACAAGAATAATTCTACACATAAAACATTAATAATATATAGCCATTGTGGGTAGATCATTAGATCTACCCACAATGGTCTTAAAAACTTTTTTTCTCTATACGGAAATTCGTAAAATTATGTTCAAGGCTCCAGTCGGCACTAGGCTGGAGAATGAAATAAAAATTCGTCCATCCTGTCGACAAACCAGCAGTAGCCACATTTGATAATGGAATTTCAATAGTTTGCCACTTACCGTATGTATTAAAACTAATATCAGATGATGGGTTCCAAACATACCAACCACCATTCAATTGAAAAATATACCCTGCTGTAGAACTATAAAAGGGAGAGCTTGAAGCTGAATTAACTTCAAATTTAAAGTAATAATCACTCTGATTATTTGCAGCATCTTCATTACTAAAATTGAAACCACCACAAGGAAGATTATTCCAAGACCAAGCACTAAAAGAGCCCTTTACGCGTACGTACGAACCATATAATGGAGTTGGTTCACCTGTAGCAGCCCCATCAGTAATATAACCACTTCCTCCCCATATGCCGTATTGACTATAATTGGCCAGATCAGGCCAAATTAGAGTTTGAACCTGTCGATAAGGAATGTTTTTTGTAGTCTGTACATCTCCAGGAGCAATATAATTAAATGAAATTATAGCATTGTCAGGAGCATTCTTCGGAATAATAATAGACATGTATTCCGAAGTTAACGAATCAATCGTCACATTCTCGTTATTCAAAGTAATTGTAGCTGCTCCAGAGTTATCTGTAGTAAACCCATATAAATCGAAATAATTACCATTCACTTCTACCGTGTCCCCAGGTAGCGCAAATTCATTATACAATCCATCAACCTCTAACTCAGGAGTATTCACTGCAAAATCATAGGTTATCTCTCCTAGCTCAGTAGTATAAACCAATTTATTGGTTACTTCACCGGGAATTACACGTGGAATCTGTAAATAAGCGTTCTCAGCCTTCGCATAAATGCCACTAAGCGGGACTTCAACATCATTAAACATTACCTTCTTCACACCACTTAGGTTACTTCCTGTGATATGAAGCATCTCTTCCAAGCTCCCTTCAGACAGAGGCGTAATACAAGCCGTATCTCCAACATCATAGATTGCCAAAATCTTTGGTACACCGGTAGAAGCCGTACCATCATTATAACCGTCATTATATGTTACAATATCTTGGCATGACGCAGATACTAACCCAATCAACAGCGTCAATCCGACTATTCTCATATTTACTAATTTCATAATGCTCATTTTTTAAAGATTCAAGATTTACTCCTAACAGATTAATTCCAACCTGGATTATTTGATGTGATTGCTGTATTGGTATTAACTTCATCAGATGGTATTGGATAAAGTAAATGTTTTGAACTGCGTATTTTATAAATACCAGACTCATCATAACCACCAATTGCATTCATTGCCTGCAGGTAAACACCCCAGCGAATCAAATCCCATCGACGATCTCCCTCACAAGCTAACTCTTTTGCACGTTCTTCAAAGATAGTTGAACGAATATCTAGTTGAGATGTTAAAGCGCCATCCCCTGTTAAAGTTGCTAAAGTAGCATTAGAACGGCTACGCACTAGATTTAAAGCATCAATAGCAAGTTGAGCATTACCGAGTTCATTTTCAGCTTCGGCATAAATCAAAACAACATCCGCATAACGAAGAAAAGGCCATTGAGCATCCTGATCTTGCGTCGTATTATCTGTCACATCAGAGTATTTTGTTGTAAAAGCAAGGCATTCGTAACTAAGATTATAATAATAATTGATTCCATCATCATAAGGAGATACAGGCTCTGCAACTTTATTGCCATTTGAATCATATCCTGTAGCTTTCAAGGTATATTCTGCATTTTTAGGATAATAAAAACCACCATTATAGTCTTGCTGACCTTCATTTACCCAACGATGTTGTACCCCATCAGCTACCCGATAATCTTTTGAATCAAACAAGCAATACCAATGGTAACGATTACCTAACCAATGACCTGTTGTTATTCTGCCAGAAGCATTATAAACGCCATTATAATACAAACCGACTCCTACATGATAATCACTATTATTTGAAATAGTCTGAACAGAAAACATAAATTCAGGATCATTATTATGGCCTTTGCTCCATAACTCAGAGTAAGGCAATAATTCATACGTTCCATAATCACCATCCATAACTGCTTTAGCCCACTTAGCCGCATTTTCGTAACATGAATCAGTGCCAAACGTCTCGTAACCTGCAACAACATCCTTTGTGAATGTCTTAGAAACAGGTAATGTCAATGTTATGTCATCTCCATTTGTTGAAGTCGCAGCACCTGTTCGGATAGTCATCTCCGCACCACTTAAAGATCCAGATCCCATTGTCGCATAAACCTTTGCCAATAAACCAGCAGCAGAGGCAGCAGAAACATGCCCTGTCGAATATTTAGAATTATCTCTTGAGTACATAATAGATGCACTCTCTTTTAATAATTTAATTATCTCAGAATAGACAGTAGGTATGGACTGGCGCGGCTGATTTTGGTCAGCCCCATCACTAATGCTTGTATCCCATAAAAGAATTTCACCGTAAGCCCTTGTCAACAAGAAATAAGCAAATGCTTTCTGAAAATAAAGTTCCCCTAAAGCATTTTGTCGGTAATCTTCGGTACAATTACTCATTGCTTTAATATACTTTATAGCTAGATTAGCCCGTTCAATTAAGCTATATAAACCTTCCCACATAACGTCACATTCAGAGCTTGAATCCTGAAAATTACCTGCTCCTAAATAAGACATCGACCAATCTGGGCCACTAGTGTAATCACAATCTTTCTCCAAAACAAGCGGAAATTGATTATACAAAAACATACTGTTAATCCATCTGTTGTATACCCCTGTTATCCAAATATCAATGGCTGCATCGGAATCACCAACCTGATCAGGACCAATAAAACTCTCTGGCTCTTCCTTTAAATAATCATTGCAAGAAGTAGACAGTAATCCACTTGCTAACAAAAAAAGTGCTGTTATATATAATTTTCTAATTTTCATAATTATAAGATTAACATGTTAATTAAAAGCCTAATTTAAAACCTAGAGAAAAAGTGCGTGCACTCGGATAAGAATAGATATCTACACCTTTACGAGAAGCATCTGTACTGAATGCATTAACATCAGGATCAAACCAGCTATAATCACTGATAGTTAATAAGTTCGTTGCAGTAAAATAAACGTTAATGCTACTAATTCCTTTAAAACTAGGTTTCCAAGTATAGCCTAAGCTCACGGTCTTCAATTTCAAATATGAACCATTTTCAACATAACGATTAGAGATTAACATCGTCCGATCATAAGTTGATATAGCCTTTGGCCATTTTGCATTAGCCGTATTATCTTCTGTCCAACGGCTGTTATAAGCAAATACTGGAATATTCCCTATATTAGCCATTTCAACATCCATCAGATTACCATTGAAGATATCATTACCTTGACTACCCTGTAGGAAAAAACTAAAATTAAAATTCTTATAAGAAAGATTATTTGTAATACCGTAAGTGAAATCAGGATTAGTGTTACCTATGATTGTACGATCTGCCTCTGTTATTTCACCATCATCATTCAAATCACGATACCTGATTTCACCGATTTTAGCTTTAACAACGGCATCAGAAGAATTAGCATACTTCTTCTCTGACCTGACTTCAGCTTCGTTATCATAAAATCCATTTTCAACATAGCCAAAAATAGCACCGATCGGACATCCATTGCGTTGAATGAAAACATCATCTGCAGAATACCATAATGAATTTGCATATTGATCTGCAGACAAACCAGTTATTTCATTCTTATTGAATGAAATATTTGCATTAATATCCCAATGAAATGGCTTATCTTTAAATATTATAAAATTACCACTTAGTTCCAAGCCTTCATTGATCACTCCCCCACTATTTACCATCATATTAGAAAAACCTGTGCTTGAAGGTATTTTTACTTCTTGCAACAAATTTCTAGTCTTTTTATAATAATAATCAGCAGTTAAGTTTATCCGATTTTCAAGAAAACTCATATCAATACCAGCATTAAATTGAGCGGTCGTTTCCCACTTCAAATCATCAGAGACAGGTCCTCTCCAAGAAACTTCAGCAGAACCACTAGATAATGTTCCTCCAAAAGGATAATTTGCTGTGCTCAGTTCAGGTAATGTACGATAACTACTAATGCCTTGGTTACCTGTCTCACCATAACTTAGACGAAATTTCAAATTACTGAAAATATTCAAATTCTTAATGAATTTTTCTTCAGATGCTCTCCAAGCAAATGCAGCTGAAAGAAAATTAGCCCATTTGTTTTTTGTCGTAAATTTACTAGATCCATCACGACGAAAAGAGGTCGTAAAAATATATTTGTCCATTAGAACATAATTAGCACGACCTAAAAAAGAGACTAGGGCTTGCTCGCCTTTATCGCTAGCGGGAGTACCTATAACTGTACCACGGCTTAAATCTGCTTCTCCAGTCAAATCATCTGGGAAATTAGTTACCGTAATTGATTTACTTTGCCAAGATGCATGCTCAATAGTAAAGCCTGCCATTACATTAATAGCATGAACGTTTATTTTTTTATTAAAAGTCAACAAAGATTCACCTGTCAATCCGTTCCATTCATTATCACTCTGACCAGCCTTACCATTTGTTGGAGATTTACCCTCTTGCGTATGGCGATCATAATAAGTTCCACGGCGATTGCTCGTATAACTGAGACCAAGATTCTGGCGAAACTTCAAAAACGGAAAAAGAGTGGCTTCCAAATAAGAAGAATTAAATACATTTATTGATTTCAAGTTGTCTTTTGCTGAATTCACATACGCATAAGGATTGGCTGCTAACCAATTTAAATTATCCGCTGTAGTAGTATCCATATTAGGACCATAAGTTGGAGGAAAAAGCAAGGCTGAACGCATCAAAGCATAATCGTAAGCATTACTCTTAGTAAAATCAGTGCTACTACGGGTGAAATTTGTATTCATACCCATTTCCAGCCAACTATTAATATGACGTCCAATATTTGCGCGCAAAGAATAACGAGTAAATCCTGTGTTTTTTATAATACCACTCTGATCCAAATAGTTACCAGAAAACGAATGCCATCCTTTATCTGAACCGCCTGAAACTCTTAAATTATACTCTTGAGAAAAACCTGTCTGATAAATCAAATCTTGCCAATCAGCCTTATCAATAACTGTTGAATTTCCATATTCATCACTATAAGTTCCTGGATTTCGGTAATCAGATGGAGCTGGCTGATAAGTTCCTGAGCCAGAGACTATATTACCCGCTGAATCATAAGTGTAACTCCAAGTTCCCGGATAAGGCAATGAAGTATAAGTTTTACCTGAATAATTATAACTATTCAACGTTTCCTCATTTATATAATTTGCATAAGTTTCAGCATCCAAAACATCGACTCTCTTACCTATCTTGGAAAGAGTAAAATTAGACGAAAACTCAACTTGATCCTTACCTTCACCTCTCTTGGTAGTAATGATCACCACACCATTCGCTCCTCGAGAACCATAAATTGCAGTCGCTGATGCATCTTTAAGCACCTCAATAGATTGAATATCGTGAGGATTAATAAAAGCCAATGGGTTAGACGTTTGATTATTATTTGCATTAGCATCACTCGAAGGAGTATCTCCAGTATCAAAAGGAACCCCATCTACGATATACAGAGGTTGGCTACTTGTAGAGAAAGAATTAGTGCCACGAACTGAGATGCTAACACCTGCACCAGGAGCACCGTCATTCTGACTAATAAGAACACCAGCCATCTTTCCTTGCAGCCCTTGACTCAAATCTGAAGGATTACCTTTGAGAAGATCTTCACTTTTAATTTGTCCTACAGAACCAGAAAGGTCGCTTTTCTTCATCGTTCCGTATCCTACTACGACAACTTCATCTATCAATTTGGAGTCCTCATGCATTGCAATTTCCACACGCTTTTGTCCAGACTTCAAAGTGACTTCCTGAGTTTTATACCCAATAGAAGAAATTATCAGAACGGATCTTCCCTGCGGAACATTCAAATTAAACTCGCCACTAATATCAGATATAGTACCAGTCTTAGTACCTTTAATCATTACATTGGCACCAATCATCGGAGAACCATCATTCGCATCGGTAATCGTACCAGTAATATGGTTTTGTTGAGCCATCACATGGCAACTCATGAAGAGTGCCGCAAGAAACAACATAATGTTCTTCATTTTCATTTATAATTAGATTTTACAGATAACGTTATTTTATAGTAGCAAAGATAAAGATCACCCGAGAAGAGAACAAATACAATTTTATCATTGATCAATACTCTATAAACATTTATAGCAATAGCACCTCAACAAGTTAAATATTACTTAGGACAGATGCTAAGAACATCTAAGATTATTCAATTCCCATCTGTTTCCACAGCCATTTATTCCATTCATCATACTGCTCCTGATACCAATAATGCCCGGTTTCCAGATATGGGTGCAACTCTTTAGGAGATGTAACACTATTATAAGCAGCATACATAGAGGTTGGAGGACAAACTTCATCATTATATCCCCAGCTAAACCAACCGGGAACTGATAAACGACGAGCAAAATTAACAACGTCATAGTAGTGAGTTGTCTCTAGTTCAGCTTTATCCGGGTTTTCTTTTTGATAGAAATAATGAGGCCAGCCACAGGCTCTTTTATTCAATGAGGCAGCCAGATCGCACATAGCCGGATGTACCGCTGCAAAGAAAGTAACACGTTTGTCTAATGCAGCTGTTACGATAGAGAGTGCGCCTCCCTGGCTAGAGCCGGTTACACCTAAAGCTTTACCATTGTATTGAGGTAAACTACAAATAAAATCGACAGCACGAACTGCACCTATAAATACTCGTTTATAATAGAATGCATCACGATTATTCTTATTTATATCCCAATAACAAAACAAGGCACCATATACTAATTTATCATAGTATTCTTGAGTCATCGTTACAGGAATTCCATGAATTCCTATTTCAAGCGTTATAGCTCCTTTGGAAGCTGTCGCTATATCACCATAATACGTACGAATACCTGCTCCCGGCACACGTAACAAAGCAGGATATTTTCCATCTTTCTTGGGCATACATAAAATGCCGTAAGTCCGAGAGCCCCAACGCATATTTTGAAAACTAACTTCATATACATTTACCATCTCTGTGCAACGCTCGGGTAAGAGTAGCATTGTGGGTTCAAGTGCCGTTTTGCGGGCTTCACTCAACGAGGTAGCCCAGAAAGCGTCAAAGTCCTCAGGCAAAGTAGTGAATGGAGTGATTTTTTCCGGTTGGTAAGCAGCAGTTGCCAACCCTTCATAAGTACGCTCACCAACATAAGCTTTTACTTTGCAACGCAGAAAACCAGGTTCTGCCATACGCCCTTTTACCACCAATTTACCATCCTTCAGCAAAATTTGTTTTTTTATCTCTGTAGAATACATTTCAGGGCCTAATTCATAATCAATCGTTACGTCTTTCAACAAATTCTGAGCCTTGAAAACTTGTATCGTGAAAGTACTCTTTTCACCAATGTTATATTTCCAATCAGAATGATCAGGAGATACTACTACCCTTATTTCATTTCCTCTCACCTGAGCCGAAGTAGATTGCGCAAGCCCCCAGCTTAGCAATACTCCTACTATTATGTACTTGATATTATTCATTTTAGTTTGTATCTACTTCAATTTATCATTCGCAGTTTTTATTATATCAATAGTAGTATCTGTAGCAAACACAGAATTCAATCCTTGCTCTTCCTGAGCAGGATCACCGGTATAATCATCTCCTTTTTTCCAATATATATGTTTAGTGGAAGGATTGGCAAAGCCTCCCCATCCCCAAAAATTACATCCAGAGAGTAGCCTATTAGAAGCTGTTTTGTCAGTGATTATATGAAAGACATACGCATAATAATCGTCTCGTGCATTCGTGCTACTTTCTTTTGAAAATTGAAAGCCATTCCGGGGAAAGCCAAATTCTTCAAGTACCAATGGTTTATTATATTTCTCGGCAATAGCCAAATGTTCATCAATATATTTCTTCGTTTTTTCTTTTGCTATCTCTATTTTTTCCTGTAAACTATCTTTCGTCACCCATCCCCAGTTGTAAGGCCAAATATGGATATTCATATAGTCCACATTTCTATCAGCATGAATCTTTTCAAACAAAGCAATATCTTGTTCACAGCCATGCTTGCCTTCACTACCTGTTGAAACTAGATGATTTTTATCCAAAGACTTAATCAGTGCAGCCACATCTGCCATCCATGCAGTAAAAAAAGGTTTGTTCTCATCTGAAAAAGCGCGAGGTTCATTACCAATCTGCCAAGACATAATTGCCGGATCATCCACATATTTTAAATGAGTATACCTATTGACGCGTGTGATTATGTCTCGCACATAATTCGCAAACAAAGCCTTTGCACTATCCGATTGCTGATACTGTTTCACATAATTCATATAGGCCGGCCATCCGTCAACAGCAGGTACAGCCGCTTTTCCATAACCTGCCCATTCAAGGTACTGCCCGTATCCACCGCTCCACTCCCAAGAATTATTCAAGTAAAGTACAGCCAACATTTTTCTTTTGCCCATTTCAGCCAGCAGATAGTCTAGTCCGGCTAAAATAGTATCATTATATACTCCGGGAGCTGTTTGCAAAGTAGGCTCTACTTTAGCTGTAATCCCCCGATTGCCATCAGCGCCTACCAATACACGCAGATTGTTAATCCCTATTTTTTTCAGATAATCAAGTTCTTTATGAAGTCGTTGCCGGTTGCCTCCTTCTCCTTCGGAAGCCAAGATGGCACCATACCAGAAATTTGTTCCTACATAAGAATAAGGTATATTATTCCATAAAAAGCTTCCGTTTTCGATACGGACAAAAGGAGAAGTCGTAGACGGTTTTATTGCAAAGCACAAGCCTGATAAGACAATAAGAAGGATCAATAATGATATTTGTTTTGCCATACTATTAGAGGTTTTGTTCAATTACAAAGTTAGCATTGTTTAATTAAGCTATACAGTATTATTTTATCAATTACTAGTACTAATTGAGCTTTCTTGCAAAAAGGTTATAACAGTTGCACTGATTTTATACTATTACAAGTATCTTAGTTCTATAAATAAAGTATATCTTTGTGGTACTTAACCTCAATGAACAGAAAAGATGATAACCCCTATTTATTCACCTGACCAAGAAAGATATAACTGCGGAATGAAATATCGTAGATGTGGCAAAAGTGGAATTCTGTTGCCCGAACTCTCACTAGGCCTATGGCATAATTTTGGTAGCGTTGATTCTTTTGAAAACAGTATGAAGATGGCGTATTACGCTTTCGACAATGGTATCACCCATTTCGATCTGGCTAATAACTACGGCCCTTCTTTTGGCTCTGCGGAAGAAACTTTCGGCGAAATCATGAAGAAATCATTCATGCCTTATCGAGACGAACTCTTTATCTCCACAAAAGCCGGACACGAAATGTGGGCGGGGCCTTACGGAGAATGGGGTTCTCGCAAACACCTGATTAGTAGTCTGGATCAAAGTCTGAAACGCATGAACCTGGAATATGTTGATATCTTCTATTCTCATCGTTATGATCCCGTCACTCCTCTCGAAGAGACTCTACAAACCTTAGTCGATATCGTCCGTCAAGGAAAAGCACTCTATGTTGGTATCTCAAAATATCCCAAAGCAGCAGCAGAATTTGCTTACAAATATCTCAAAGAGAGAGAGGTTCATTGCCTACTTTATCAAGGGAGATACAATATATTCAACCGTGAGCCTGAAGAGGATATTCTGCAACAAACGAAAGCTAACGGTAGCGGATTCATCGCTTTTTCACCACTGGCACAAGGACTTCTGACCAACAGATACATCAATGGCATTCCTCAGGATTCAAGAATAGCTCGCGGAGGCTTCTTAAAAGAGGAACAGCTAACCGAAGTGGTATTGAAGAGAATTAAGGCACTGAATGAGATAGCGACACAACGTGAACAAACATTGGCCGAAATGGCACTAGCTTGGCTTCTGAAAGATGATTTGGTGACTTCCGTCATCATCGGAGCAAGTTCTGTAAATCAGCTAAAGGATAACATAAGAGCTATTGAGAATTGCGTTTTCTCTCCGGAAGAGCTAGAGAAAATCAATGCGATCTTAGCATAATCAACTGATATACAGAAGAATTATATGCTAGGTCGGCCTCATTTTCAACTCTCAAAAAGACACCCACAAATAGATTTAATAATTAGTCCAACTGTCAGCTCTAAATAAGTTTTTTCTTCTTCCGATAGTTTTCTCTAAACTCCTTGGGAGAACATTCTTTCTTTTTCTTGAAGATGCGATTGAAGTTAGAAAGATTATTAAACCCGCAATCGTAACAGATTTCGGCTATGGACATGGTAGAATCGACCAGCAATCGAGTGGCGAAACCTAGGCGAATATCAATGATATAATCGGAAAGGTTTTTACCTGTGCGCAATTTGAAAAAACGGCTAAAAGAAACAGGGGTCATTCCTACCATATCGGCCAATTGATTCAGACGCACTTCTTCTTTGTAGTGAGCATTGATATATTCTTGTACTTTTTGCACTCTACGACTATCGGCATGTATACCTATCTTCGCAAAAGATGAACTGGACAATGTATGCGCCTTATCAACGTAGAGAGAAAGCTCATAAAGAATTGTAAGGAATTTAACCACCGCATAGAAACCTTGCTTTTCAGAAGCTAACGTGTCTAGCATACTATATACCTTGAGAATGGCAGGCATAGGAAAACTTAATCCCTTCTGAGCCCGCTCAAGCATTTCTCTGATAGAATCAAATTGATTCTTATTAATAAAGTTTTTAAAAAACAAATCGGAAGAAAATTGAATGGTGATTTCACGAATTTCTTTAGAACAACATTCGTGTTGTTCCCATACATGTTCCAGCTCCTTTCCTGTAATCAAAACTAAATCATAATCACCGATTACCTCTACGGAATCGCCTACTATACGCCTCACCCCAGCCGCTTTCTCCGTAAAATTGAGCTCAAATTCAGCATGATTGTGAATGGGATAAGTAAACTCCGTTTTATATCGTTCGGCTATATAGAAACAATCTTTATCCGACAGCGGCGTTATTTCATGAATAATCTGACTTTGTGTTACATTCATAGATTTGTGGTTAAGAAAGTATTGATTGCCACAAATATAGCACATTTATTAATAGAGACACGAATCGCCTGTCTGTTTTTTAGTTCGGGTTCTTCAGTTCCCTAAAGTCGCTACCGGTAGGGTTCTGAAATACACGAAGTTCAAACTCCGGAACGATAGCTAAAACATGATCGAAAATGTCCGCTTGTATACTTTCATACGCAGTCCATTCTTTTACAGAAGAAAAGAAGTACAATTCCATCGGTATTCCTTGTTCGGTGGGTTGTAAGTGACGAACCATGCAAGTCATTTCCTTATTGACTTCAGGAAGGCTCTTCAAGTAATTATTCAAATATGCCCTAAACACACCAAGATTGGTTTGTCTACGCCCATTAACTAATAGAGAGTTATCAATACTCAGTGTTTGATTATATTCACTAACGATTTGTTCTGTTTCGTCAATGTAGTTTCTCAACAGCTGAATTTTACGGTACTTATCTAACATTTCGGGCGTGCAAAATTTCACACTGTTCATATCTATTTTAATAGAGCGTTTAACACGTCTCCCACCTGATTCCTGCATGCCACGCCAATTCTGAAAAGAATCGCTAACCAGAGCATAAGGCGGAATGGTAGTGATCGTATTATCCCAATTACGCACTTTCACGGTGTTTAATGTAACTTCAACAACCGTGCCATCTGCACCATATTTCGACATTACAATCCAGTCACCCACTCGAAGCATGTTATTGGCAGACAATTGAATCCCCGAAACAAAGCCCATAATACTGTCTTTGAAAACCAACAGGAGAATAGCCGCCGAAGCGCCCAAACCAGTGAGTAATACGGCCGGAGATTTATTGATCAGCACGCTAACAATAGCAATGCCTCCGATAAAGAAAAGAACGACCTGTACTGTCTGCAACAATCCTTTCAAAGGACGATCCCGAAACTGCTCTTTCTCAATATAAACATGATACATTGCTAAGAGAAGTTCGTTAATAAAACGAAGTAAGGTTGCTATAATATAGATCATGCAAAGGCGCTGCAGAAAAATTATCATATCCGGATCACGAGGAAAAACAACCGGCAATAAGAGATAAATAAGTATCGGTGCCAGCATCCGACTAAGATTAATCATCACTTTCCGATCAAAGATAATATCATCCCATGTCGCTCTCGTATGTTTCACCAACTTCGTAACTACTCTCAAAAGAATCGTTCGGCAAATTAGATCTGCGAAAAAAGCAAGTCCAAGAAGTAGCCCAACTGCAATCAATTGATCGAGATTATCAGCCAAAGGTTGGCTGAAGCCTAAAGAGAGTAAATACGTATTTATACTATCTAAAACCTGACCATTCTCTAATAAGTATTCTACCACCATGACGTACTATATTGTCTAATTTTTAAATGAATTATTTGCTTTTCATAAATGTCCGCACATCATCTTGCAGACTTTTATAAAGATAAAGTTCCTTGTATTTAGCATTTCTTCTAAGCATCACCTCCACATTGATCTGACTATTTTCATAGCTGGTCAATTCATTGTGATACTGTTGCTCGTGCTCTGCCAATCTTTGTATTTCTTGTTCTCGCTCTCTTCTCAATGCCGCACAAACAGGTGCTAATAGCTTCAGCACTACATTATCCATAATATGATGTCCTTGTATATAAAGGTAGGTCGTTTCAGGTAGCAGACCTAACTGTTTCAGTTCTGCTGCCAAAGCATCTATCTGAGGAATAAGACGTGAAAAAGAACGTTGCAATTGAATAAGCTTTGTCGACACTTCTTTTTGCATTCTCTCTAAAGAGTATTCAGGATGCCTAAAATTAAAATCTCGTATTCTCACATACGAGTTGAAGTCGTTCATGGGAAAGGTGTGTGTATCATGCTGGCGATAGAACCATACTGACCACAGAAACAGCGGATAGGCTATCTGAGAATAGCGCTTCATAAAATCATTAAAATCAAATAATCGCTTATCGTTCAAAGTAGACTGCACACATACCTCATGAAGAGCATCAGCATAGCAATAATAGTTCTCAATAGCATAAGTGTAGGTTTGAAGAACATACTTACTCTCATTTATCTTACGAGAAGTCTCTGTAGCGCCCTGAAGCAAAAAATCATAGTCACTATCTACGCATGCAATGAGGCTTTTACCTAACTCATCCACATTCAATATATTCATCAACACCATCTTTTTACCTTTCGACAAGGATGTGGAAGATGGAAGCATTACCTCAAAATAGTATTCATCGGTTTCAAACTCTTCAAGCAACATGCGCCAAAAAGCAACATCATCATAACTCTCAACATAGGCTACTATTTTACGACGAACCTTCTTAGAATATAGCTGATGAGCAGCAGTAAAATAAGACGAATTCAAATTTTCAATCAATGTTTTAGCCATACATTCTATTTATTTTCGAGTGACTTTTCTATCTGTGTAGAGATGTCACTTACTTCCGTTACCGCATCCAACCAGCCTTCCATTATTACTGCAGGCGAATGGGTGGTCAATATTATCTGTACATTAGGGTTCAACTCGCGCACCATTCCAATGAGTTTCTGCTGCCATTCAATATGTAGAGAGGCTTCAGGTTCATCCATAAAGAGAACACAGTGACGATTATCCTGCACCAATGTTGTGAGTAAAATAACCAGCATCTGCTTTTCACCCGACGATAGTTTGTAGGAAAACAAGAGTTCCCCATCTTGATGAAAAGCAATATCGTTGCGCTTTCGATCTATTTTTTTTCGAGTATAGCTAAACAAGGAATCGATCATATCCTGGAAACGCTTCTTAGGGTGAGAAAGAGAAGTAGCGCATCTGCGCTGTTCTTCATTTTCACTAGCCAGCATCTCAATCATCCGATTGCCTACATTGACTTGATAATCCAAATATCTGCGTTGTAAAAGGTACAGTTGCCAATCTAACTCAGATTTCACATCCTTGTCGGCCATGCGAGCCGTAAAATCACCCATAATCAAAGGACGATCATAACTACGTATCACATCATAAGGAATAGCTTCAGCTTCAGGGACATCAAAAGAAACACGCACTCCGTTTTTCTCATCACTCTTCACCTCTCCCGAGAGGTATTCGAGGTAGTTCACCGATCTATTCAGTATGGTAGTCTTTCCTACTCCATTGATACCTGAAAGGATATTTACGTCAGGTCGCAAGTTCCAGGCAATATTGAACCGCCCCCACAGCTTGTCAATCTCAATTCGCTTAATGTAATTGGCTTGTTTTTCCATGTTATTTATCTATTTGTCGTTGATGACAATCGATAGTACAAAGATAAAAAGATTATTCATTCAGCTATACCAATGATGTTTTTTTCTACCTTTGCAGCAATTATTCATGCATATATTTAGGTAAAAAGATGGCAAATGATAAGAGTTTAAAAGGGCATGCAGCCATGTTTGCAGCCAATGTGATGTGGGGATTAAACGCTCCTATTGGCAAATCGGTATTGATGGAGTTCTCTCCACTATCGGTAACCACCTTCCGAATGGTTGGAGCTGCCATAGCTTTTTGGGTACTATCAATATTCTGTCCGAAAGAAAATGTAGAGAGTAAAGATTTGTTGAAACTTTTCTTCGCAGCGCTGTTTGGTGTCGTTTTCAATCAAGGCTGTTTTATCTTCGGGCTATCACTTACTTCACCTATTGATGCATCAATTGTTACTACTACTACGCCTATCATTACCATGATTGTAGCTGCCATGTATCTCAAGGAACCGATTACAAATAAAAAAATATTAGGTATTTTTATTGGGGCGATGGGGGCACTCACTCTAATCCTCAGTAGTCAAGTTGCAAGTAGCGGACAATCGGGGAGTATAGTCGGTGATCTATTCTGCCTTATTGCTCAATTAAGTTTCGCTGTTTACCTAACGGTTTTCAGGGATCTAATCACAAAATATTCTCCAGTCACTATCAGCAAATGGTTGTTTATTTATGCTTCAGTGTGCTTCATCCCATTCTCTTATCACGATGTAACCGCCATTGATTTCACGGCCATTCCGCTAAACATGATTCTGCAAATAAGCTATGTAGTACTCTGCGCCACATTCCTTTCATACATTCTAACAATGCTCGGACAACGGTTGCTTCGCCCCACTCTGGTTAGCATGTATAACTATGTGCAACCCATAGTAGCCTCAATTGTGGCAGTGGCTATAGGAATGGATACATTTGGATGGCAAAAAGGGATAGCTATTGCACTCGTCTTCTTGGGAGTGTATGTTGTTACTCAAAGTAAATCAAAAGCTCAATTGGAAGCGGAAGGAAAATTGCAAGATTAAGAGATCATTGCTCATTAAGAAGAACTTATTCATTTCTTATTCTCAACAAAACAAACTAAAAAAATGAGAGATATAACTTCAGCGTATTGAATGTACGAGATCAGCGTGTTGAAAGCGTACATTCAACACGCTGATCTCGTACATTCAACAAACCCCTCTCAGAAGGCTTGTAGAGGGAAGTCTGAAATATCAACAATTTGTATTCAGATTAACGTTGCAAGTTAATCTCTTTTCAGTTCCCCGAAATAAGCGTCGAGCAAATTACGGGCGGCGATAAAGGAAGTAAGATCAGAACTCAGTACCTGACGCTCTTTTTCTGGCAACATAGATTTTATCTTTTCATTATTATAGAAGCTATCCCGCAGGTGTTCGTTTATCGTTTCGTACATCCAATACTTACTTTGTTCATTACGTCGAGCTTCAAAGTAGCCATTCTCTTTAACGAAACTCATATATTCATCGATCATATCCCAGATCTCTTTTACCCCGAGATTGTAGAAACCTGAATAAGTAAGGACTTGAGGTATCCAGCCTGATTCCGGAGCCGGAAACAAGTGGAGAGCATTGCGAAACTGTGTTGCGGCAAGTTTGGCTTTATCAATGTTAGTCCCGTCAGCTTTGTTGATTATGATGCCATCTGCCATCTCCATAATACCTCTTTTGATACCTTGAAGTTCATCGCCCGTACCGGCAAGTTGGATGAGTAAGAAGAAATCAACCATAGAATGTACGGCTGTTTCGCTTTGACCTACACCGACTGTCTCAACAAATACTTTATCGAAACCTGCTGCTTCGCAGAGTATAATGGTCTCACGGGTTTTACGCGCCACTCCTCCCAAAGAGCCGGCAGCAGGGCTGGGACGAATAAAGGATTTAGGATGAACAGCCAATTGTTCCATGCGAGTCTTATCTCCAAGAATGCTACCTTTGCTCCGTTCACTACTAGGATCAATAGCCAAAACGGCTAATTTGCCTCCTTTCTCTAACACATGTAGACCAAAGACATCTATAGAAGTGCTTTTGCCTGCACCGGGCACGCCACTAATGCCTATACGAACTGAATGGCCGGAATATGGAAGACACTTTTCAATTACCTCTTGAGCGATAGCTTGGTGCTCAGGCTTTACACTCTCAACCAATGTTACCGCCTGACTAAGAACAGTTACATTTCCTTTCACAATACCATCAACAAACTCATCTACGGAGAGTCTACGTTTTATTGGTTTTCTGCGATTTAAGTAGGGATTTACAGAAGAAGGCTTCTCAATACCCGAATTTACAGTAAGCCCTTTATATGCCTTATTATTTTCAGGATGTTCCATGAATATGTTCTTTTTAAAAGTCTGCTGAGCCAAAGTATTCTTACTTTGCCTTCAAATTAATTTCGACCTTAGGTTGCAAAGGATCATTCGTAATCATCAAGATACGCAAATGCCTTTTGATCTTAAGGCCTTTCTTATTTAAACTAACTTCAAGTTTAGTGGCTTCGCCCGGCTGCAAAAGAGTTTGCTTCAGTTTGACCCCTACTGCCGGATTAAAAACTTGCAGTTTGCGAATCATCAAAGGCGATTTCCCGGTATTGGTAATAACAATAAAATGAGATGCTTTGCTTTTTTTAGCCAGCTGAGAACTGAAATCGATATTCGTATCAGATAGATGGATGACAGGAACATTCGCTTTTTCGCGTTCGCTCATTCCTGAGAAGTCGGGTAATAAGACAACAGAGACAGGAATTTCATTCTCTTCACCTACTTTGTCGCCTGCAAAACGAGACAAATAAACAGATGCTTGCGTTAGTCCGAAATCAACTAATTGTTTCGTATCAAGCGTTAGTTTTAAAGTACCTTTCTTACCTTTCAGTATAACATTGGGGTTCCTCTCCATCTTCAGATATGGAGGCAAGTGCATCAATACAGGTTCATAAGGTCTATCGGACAAATTAACCACACTTAAGGTAATCTCCGGTTGATCGCCACGCTTCACATCAGGAAAATCAATTGTATTGTGATCAATGCGAATTTTCCCTATTAGATGGGGATGTGTCTCTTCGTAGTTTTTCACTTCCTGAACAACCTCTCCCACAAAAGTAAGGTAAACCAGACTGGGCTGAGCGTTACTATAAATTCCTATCGTTTTATTAAAATGCCCCAATGCCTGAGCATCAAAAGTAGCACTTACCATTCCTTTCTCACCCGGTTCAATAGGATCTTTCGTCCATTCGGCAACAGCACATCCGCACGAAGTTGTCACGTTAGTCAACACAAGTGGCTCATTTCCGGTATTGGTTATAGTATATTGAACCGTTACCGGCTGTTTCCATTCTATTTGGCCAAAATTGTGCGTTTCCTTATTAGAAGAAATGTGGGGTTGAGCACAAACAAATAAGCTAAAAGCAATCAGAGAAAATATGGAGGTAAGACAGCGTTTCATTCCTTTTTATTTTTGATAATTACAAGTTTAAGACACAAAAATAGGCCTTTTTAATGAATTAAAGACAATGAAGTGAAGGTTAATTTCTAACCTCCACTTTGCTTGATACTGAATGTGAAGCATATTCAGGTGCATAAGCCGACTGAATTGTAGCCAATCCGGACTCGTACATACCAACCCGACTTACTCTGTATCCATATTCTAAGACGTATACTCCTTTTCTCAGAGAATCAAAAAAGAAATTAGTTGAGGCATCTTTCACATCCACATAATATCCTATGCCCGAATTCCATTGATAACCGGAAATCGAGTTGATGGGCTCAAAGCAAGAAGCACGCTGATCTTTCAGTTGCACAAAATCCATCGGACGATCCAAGCGAATGGTAAGCCGAACAACAACTTTGTCGCCCACAACTAATTTCGAATCGGACGATAAAAGATGTAATTGCTTAATATTGTTTGCAATGCGCTCCACATAAAGTTTCTTTTCAACGTTAAGTTCTTTTCCTTGTCGCTGTACCTTGTCTAGTTCTTCACGATATTGCGCATATACAGCACCCCAAGCAATACCTTTATCTAATTTCTCTACTTTTATACTCGAAAGCTTATCTATTGTTTGTGCATCGGCAATTACCTCCTTCACATAACCCAATCCTTGAGTCGCCTGTTGAGGTTCTATTTTCTTTCCACCAAGAGTAATGCGTACTTTCCCTTGATTATCCAGCAGACTCCTAGCCCGATAGAGTAAGGCATACACAGCATCAACCGTAGCTACAGGTGAACTCCATTGCTGAGTTTGCTTTTGCTTGAGCAACCACAATTTCATCTCTTCCACCGAAGTAGTGTCACCACCTACCGTATCAAAAGCCTCCATCACCGCAACGTGAACAGGGATTTTCATACTATTCCAAGCATAAGGACTTTCGTTGAAGGCAAAGTACATACCTTGCTCCTCGGTTTGGACAGCATATTCCTTTAACGAAGCGATAAAAGCTTGTGCTTCTTTAGTATGACCGGCAGAATGAAGAACAATAGCGGAATGCGCTTTCTCTATAAGTGAAGAGGAAGAAAGAGATTGGGTAACCTTTGCCAAGAAATAATCGTAAGCACTCTTGTTTGAGTCAGGTGCTTTTTCATTAGACAATGATAATAAATAAAGATACTCTAATGCTTCACTAGAGATGCCGGTCGATTTATTCCCTGATTTCTCTGCCTTGATAATTGCTTTATATTCTTTCAAAGCCTCAGCATGAAGGAACTCTAGAGCAGCCCTTTGCATACTCAGAGCATCTACATCTAAAGAAGTCTCGGTTAAACGGGTAAGGCGAGCCAAAGTTTCTACCACATAACTAGTAATGTATCGACTTCCGTTCATGCCCTTATACCAAGTCCATGAACCATTGGAAAGCTGAAGTTCTTTCAGTTTGGTCAATGCAGTTACATTCTTATTTTGTATATTATTCAAATCGAAAAGAGTAGCTATTCTCTCCTTTTGCTCTGTTTCATTCGTTGCTTCCGTCAGCCAAGGAGATTCCTCCAAAAGAATATTCTTCACCTCCTGATTTTTCTGCAAGTTACTAAGGAAAGTCTCTTTTGTTCCTCCTTGCAATTTCCATGCATCAAACATTGCTTTTACCTTTGGTTGCGTGTTTACAATAGATGAAGCCAGTGCATTTGCATAATAAGTTGCAGCCCACGAGATGGCATTATCATTGGTTGGTAAACTAAGAGAGGGTAGCGCTTGCACAGCATACCAAGCCGGATTAGAAGTAAACTCAACGATTAACCTTTTTCCGGTAGCCGTCTTACTTCCTTGATTAAATAATTTCTCTAAAGAAAAATCGCGTGTTTCTTCACCACGTATAGGCATGGCAAGACTTTCTGTTATATTTTGTTTATTGCTCAACACGGGAAAAACATGTTGTTCACCATCACTGAAGGCATCTCCTTCAGCTATCAATCGGCAACCCAGCATATCGTATTTATCGGTTGCGGTAAATAGGAATTGAACACCTTGCGTTTTACCGGCATCAGTAGAAAACTTTTGCTTCTGGGTGGCAATCACTTTTTCTGTTATAGGGTCAAATAAGATAAACCTTACCTCACCGGAAATATTCTTTCCCGTCAAGTTGGCCACAGAGGCCGCGACAGATGTCTTATCACCCACCCGAACAAAGCGTGGCAGATTGGGAGTAAGCATAAATTCCTTGCTCGTTACGACTTGATCCTCCACCAGTGCCGTAAGCATCCCCTTGGTATGGGCATATCCTCTGAAGTTCCAAGTAGTCAAGCTCTCGGGCATCGTGAACGAAAATACAATTTCCCCTTTATCATTAGTGAGAAGCTGTGGATAGAAAAAGGCTGTTTCAGCAAAGTTGGTACGGAGATTCACTTCCGGCGATAATGATTCGCGGCGATCAGCCGCCTGAATGGATGAGGTAACGGGCATCTCTTCCAGCACATCGAAAACTGCATTTTCTAGCATAACGCCTTTCTCCAACTTCTTACCTGCGGAAATCCCTCTTATACGTATATTGGAAGATTTAGTTGACGCAGCATATTGCATAAAACGGTTTTGCCCTGTATTGACAAACGAATCATAATCGAGAGAAGGCACCATGAACCCATTATTAGCAAAGTTCCAACCATAATAATTAGTTTCCCAATAGTAGTCGTTCCAATTAACAAAAGGTAATCGCCTAGAATAAGCAGGATTGAGAGACTGATCATTTTTCCATATTTTGTCTAAAGAAGCATCATACATTGTCGCCAATAACTCAGCCTCAGAAGGCATTCCTAGTGGCGTTTTAAGTATCAACTTCCACTCTTCTTTTTGCCCGGGACGAAGTTTATCACGAAAAACGACCCATTTTGCAATCAACTTCTTATCGGGCATTGTCTTCAGCACATCTATCGCTTGTTGATACAATTGCCCGTTCTTCACAAAGGTAAATAGGATTTTTAAACCATCTCCGTATTCGACTTTATAGGATATATAAAACCGCTTCACTGAATCTGAAAAGTTTAATATAGTACTCTCTAATCTTTTATTCCCACTAAAAACATCCATCATCACATATGCATCTTTTTCTGATGTACCGAATACAAACATTGCAGGATGTGAAGCATCAAAAGAAGTGTTTGACGCATAATACCATACAGTTGTTGGTTTAGCCGGACGAGTATCCGACATAGAGAATAGCACAACTTTTTGTTCGGAACTAACGGTACGCCCTTTATCATCTTTGGCAGTAAGCACTAATTTGTAAGCGCCCGAAGGAAGCGTTTGCCATGCAGTCAACAACACCTCTTTGTTAGACACAAAAGAGCCTGAATAGATCGCTACATCACTGGTCGAAGTCTTATTCTCCTCGACAGAAGCATACAATTTATATTCACCATCGATTGTTATGGGCTGACTATTCAGATTCTTTGCTTCGAAGGTTACCCGAATAGTGTCGTCTTTGCACACTCTCTCGGCTAGATTTGTTGTAAGCAGCAACGAGCGGTCTCCCGCCACCAGAGAAGTTGAAGAACTCTGTGTCTCACCGCTTTTGCTAGTTACCGAAGCTTCAATATTATAAGTATAATACCTTTGACCTTCTTTTTCTCCGGCTTCTTCTTTCAAAAAGAAAGGTATAAAGAAGGTTCCGTCTTCATTCAAATTCACCTCACCTGAAGCTAACAGGATGGACTGTTCATAAGCCATACGCCACGGCTTCCACGACGATCGAGTTACGTTATATTTGGCAGTAACATCTTGCAATGGCATACCGCTATAGGTCTGCGCCAAGCCTTTAACCTGTATAGAGTCACCTAACTGAGCACTTCCTTCTTGAGGAGAAAAAGTAATATTAAACGTGGGGCGCTTGTATTCTTCTACGCGAATAGAAAGCCGTCCATCTTGAGTTCTTAACTCATAAATTCCGTTGAGGCAGGCTGAAGGCAATACAAGTTCGGCGGTAAAGGAGCCAAAGTCATTCGTACGAACCTTTCTACGCCCTATCTCCTGTCCATTACTTCCCGTTAATGTTAGTTCATAATCTTGGTTACTTATAACGGTAGCCGTGTCAGACAACAAATCATAAGCTATCCCCTTCACATAGAGCGTTTGTCCCGGACGATAAAGGCTACGATCCGTCAAAAGTTCGACCTGTTGTTTAGCTCGTTGGTCAGTACTAAAGGTGTAATCCCCACGATAGATATTTTGCATAGGCATTGCTTTATCATCCCCTTTTTCCACAGTCAGATAATTATACTTTGCCGACCATGGAAGTTCGATTCTTCCTTGAGCATCTGTAGTGAGGCTCTTCTTTTCAATTCTCTCTCCTTTCTCACTCTCGAACAGACGGATTAAAGCATCAGAAACAGGATGCCCCGTTAAAGCATCTAGTGCAATAAATTCCTGCTGATCAGCTGGCAACTTACGAGATAAAACCTTAAACTTAGTTGAATAAAAAAAGAATTTATCTGCATTACCTTCAGCCTTAGCATCCGGAATAATTTGCAGTAAATACACACCCTCAGCAGGTGCAATGAAAGTTAAAGCAGTATCTTTTAACAAATAATTGTTGGGGCGTATTAGCGCAAAATGCTTAGACGCTATTTTCTTACAATACTTTTTATAGAATACATTATCTATTTCTCCTCGTAACGCAGAAGAATTAGCTGGTAAGTTGACCTGAGAATAAGTAACAGTAAATCCATCTATGTTTTTATGCTTCACATTTAACTTAAATTCCGAATATGGATAAACAATTTTTGCTGTCTGAACATCAAGATATGGGTTCAATATATCTTGCTTCAAGTTCCTTAATGCATTTATCCTTTTATACTTAGGGTATAAAGAGATAGCCTCATCACAGAGTTGCAAAGCAAGCGCATTTAATTCTTTGTTACGAGCAAATTCAGCTTTTTCCAGATATACTTCCACACAGACATCTCTTTGCTTGTTAGCAGCAATCAATTTATCCAGTGCCACAACAAAAGGATGCGAATTAAAATCTGCAAGTTCAAACGTTGCAGGAATAATAGAAAATGAATGTACTGTTTGTTGCTGCCATTTCAAATTATCAAGTGAAGCCAGAACAAGAGCATCTTGATCCCCCTTGTTGCGATATGCATTTATCAAGTTTTCATAAATATGGGCAATACTTCTTTTAATAATAGTATCATTGCCTAAAGAAGAAATTGAGTTTAATGCTGATATACTTCGAGAAGACAATAAATGATACATATCATGTTGATAATAGGCACTTCCGTCACCCTGTTCAATAAAAGGAATGTATGATATTGAAGAAGTATTTAAAAGTAGTAGCGAATCTTGAAGAGCAGCTTGAGCATGTTCTAGTATCTTATGCACAAACAAATTGCCACTCCACTCACGAATATCCGTTATCGATTCATCATCTACCATATCAGTACGTTGACGAAGTTGCCACAAGTTGGATGCCGCATAGTCAGCATAAACTTCAGCCACCAAAGAATTCAATATGGCCTTATCCAGAGGAACAGTTGTTGCCTTAATCCACTGTTGCATATCTTTAAGACGAACGTAAAAACTATCAGGTGTATGCATCTGCTGATACCGCATTCTCCACAAATAGGCTTTCAACATTTGTGGAGAGTTTCGTTCGCCCTCTGCCTTACTAAATATTCCCTCAGCAAGTTTAATAACTGTTTGAGGAAGACCTCTTTTTTCAGCTTGCTCCACTTGCTTCCAACGCTTATCATAAGACTGAGCACAAACAAATGTACTCAAAGTTGTAATAAATATAACAATAACAAATTTCAGTTTCATATCCTTATAGTTTAAGTCTAAGCTATCAAGACAAAGAAAAGAATTTTAGTTTAAATAAAACCTTTTTGATTACTGTTTTTTAGAAAAAACATAGTAATTTCGCAGCTCAAATTAATATAAAACAAAAATTATTTAAAAACTATTCATGAAAAAGTTCAGACTAGACAAGATCGCCGATGTCTTGTTAATAGTAGAAACACTTCTAAATTCGTCGTGCGTAAATGAGATATCAGGCTATAAATCTGATGAAGAGAAAACACCGATCAAGTTATCTTCCAGTATTTTAGACGTAAAAACCCAAATAGCTGAGAACAGCTTTAAAGACAATGATGCTATTGGACTTTTCGTTATGACTCAGTCTAAAAAAATAACTCAAAGTAGATATGTAGATAACATTCGTTTCTCGTATTCATCGCAGTCGGGATTTGTGGCCGATCAAGAAATTTATTACCCAGATGAGGATTCAAAATGTGATTTCATGAGCTATTATCCTTATAAAGCATCAGGAATCCCAGCAGAAAGCAGCAAAATGGAAGTAGCGGTAGAAAGTAACCAGAGTACAGATGAGTGTTTTTCAACTTCAGACTTTATTGTAGCCCAAGCTCCAGATATAACCCCTAGCGATAAACCTGTAGACTTACAGCACAATCATATTTTCTGCAAATTAAAGATTGTTTTAAAAAATAAAAATGTAACAGATATTAATGCCACACTTACAAGCAATCCGGAAGTTTCTATAAGCAATCTCTACACCCAAGCAAGCTACGACTTTGAGACAAACGAGCTTGACCTATTAGAAACAGAGAAAGTAATGATCCCTCACGGAGAATGGAGTATCTCAGGAGACAGTTTAATTGGTAAAGAGATAATTTTAATACCTCAAACAATAAAAGATAAACCACTCATACTCACCCTTAAATCAGACGAAGGAATTTATACGACTTCCATAAGCAAAAACTTATCTCTCCAATCCGGTGAATCCCATGAAATAACGATTAACTATGATGAACTAACAAACAGCATCAGTAGCAATCTAAATCCAACAATACTACCTTGGAAAGGAAGTGGTAATACAAATATTACTGTCAGAGGGACAACAAATATAGTTTCTGTAGCTGATTTAACATTCCAAGAATCGAATGTATACAAAGTCATGTGCAATGGGATTCAGATAGCAGAAGTATGTAAAGAATATCTCCTATCTGACAACATCAATGCTCAGGCCATTGTAGCTTATCCCTTCATACATGGAAAAAGTGATCTCACAAACGGAACTGTAATCAGTTTATTGGGAGATGCAAAGAATGTGCATGGAGGAAAAGTGACATGGAATACAACGACTAATACAATGAGTTATATCCCAGGAGAGGAAGAAGTTCTGACTAAATTTTACATTACTCCTAATAGCCAGATTTCTTTCACCGATCCGGCAATTCCAGCTAATATAGCGACAGTAGAGAAAGATGAACTTATCGATAAAAGAGGGACAGAAAGCATCATTTATCCCATCGTAAAAATCGGAACTCAATATTGGATAGCCACAAATCTAGCAGCAACCCGATATAATGATGGAGAGAAGATCGCAAACAAGACAGATTTTAGCACTGAAAATGCCGGATATAGCAAATTAAGCACAACATCCAGCTACTTATTTTATAATGCAGGAGCAATAAGCACAGGAAAACTGGCGCCGATAGGATGGAGCATACCGAACAAACAAGATTGGAACAATTTGAAAAATTATCTCCAGAATAATGCATCTGCTCTTAAAGGCGGAACTTCGTGGACCACCTCAGAAAATGCGATAACTAATTTGACTGGTTTCAATGCCATTGCGACGGGGATATTTAACCCAACTTATGGCTACAGTGGTGATCTAACGGGATACTGGACTATAGGAGATTCAGAAACTACAGTAGCTGAAAAAGCCATATTCCTTAAATATTCAACCAACGATATAGTAGAAGGGAAAACAAGTGCAACTTGTGGATATTCCGTACGCTGTATTCGAAAATAGAACATTCAAGAGGAAATTAAACTTGGAATTTGAAAGTCAGCAACATTCGGATGGAGAAGAATACTCTACCATCCGAATGTACAAATCTGATTCTTATTTTTTTAGAGGGGTTTGCTGTAATGTTGCAACAAGAAAGTCGTAAAACTTAGAGACAGAAGGAATATACGCCCTTTCGTCCGGTGAATGAGGAGAGCGTAAAGTTGGGCCAAAAGAAATCATATCAAGTCCGGCAACATTTGCTCCAATAATACCACATTCGAGTCCTGCATGAATCACCTTAACTGCCGGTTCTACGCCAAATTGTTGTTTGTAGGACTCTTTCATTGCGTGAAGAATGGGAGAATTCACATCCGGTTGCCATCCTGAATATCCACCTGTCAATTCAACCTTCATTCCAGCCATCAAGAAACAAGACTCTAAGCTCGTAGTAAGATATTCCTTCATACTATCAGAAGAACTGCGAGCCAAAATTTTAATTTCAGCTTTACCTCCACCAATAGTAATTATTGCCAAGTTTGAAGAAGTTTCTACAGTGCCTGGAACAGATGGAATCATGCGCATCACACCATTCTGGCAAGCAAAAATAGCATCAATCACATTATCTTGAATTTCTTCAGGCACTTCCCCCTTCGGTACTTCTACTCGCTCGGCTTTGAAGTTAATAGGAGTTTCAATCGCTCCAAATTCTTCATTAAACAAATCTTCGCAGTATTTCACCAAGCTAAGTAACTCTTCCTCATTCTCAGCTGGTATCGTCACAACTGCATGTGCTTCACGAGGAATGGCATTGCGCATATTACCACCTTCCCAACTGGCCAAGCGAGCCTCATAACTAGCCACAGCTTCGCGCAAGAAACGAACCAAGAGTTTATTCGCATTTGCTCGACCTTCATTTATCTCTAAACCAGAGTGACCACCACGTAATCCCTTCAATGTTACTTTTATTGCCACATCACCCTCTTCTGGCTCTACTTCTTTATATTCAAGAGAAGCTGTTACATCCATGCCACCAGCACAACCGATGTATAGTTCCCCTTCATCTTCAGAATCAAGATTAAGCATGATTTCCCCATTCAGCGTTCCGGGTTTAAGGCCAAAAGCACCATACATGCCTGTTTCTTCATCTTTTGTGATTAAAGCTTCAAGCGGTCCGTGCTTCAATGTCTGATCTTCAAGGATAGCCATAATAGCAGCCACTCCCAAACCGTCATCGGCGCCAAGGGTCGTTCCTTTAGCCTTCACCCAATCGCCATCAATATATGTTTCAATGGGGTCTGTTTCAAAATTATGCACAGTATCATTATTCTTCTGAGGCACCATATCCATATGAGCCTGCAAAATTACGCCTTTTCTATTTTCCATACCGGAAGTAGCCGGTTTGCGAATTATCACGTTCCCTACTTCATCGGTAAATGATTCTAGTCCCAAACCTTTCCCAAAGTCCAGCAAGAACTCGGTTATTGGTTTCATAAAGCCTGAGGGACGGGGAATTTGAGTCAACGAATAGAAATGATTCCACACTTTTTGTGGAGCTAATGACTGAATTGTTTTCATACGTTCTGTTTTTTATTTATAAACGGCAAAGCCGCTAAACCATATACTCCCAACAAAACTACTAAAAAGGTTTGAATACTATGCACAAGCAAAGCAAATATTCCTGCATCGGTAGCATTCACTCCATACAAGACCATCATCGAAATAACAGCAAAATGCCAGGGCCCTGCTCCATTAGGTGTAGGTACAATCACAGCAAAGCTGCCTCCAACAAACATGACCAACCCAGCCAATACTCCTAAATCGGAAGTAAAAGAGAAGCAATAAAAGGTAACGTAGAATTGCATAAAATAGCAGAACCAGATAAGGGCAGTATAAAAAATAAAAAGAGGGATATTTTTAACACCTTTCAAAGAAAGAATTCCCTCCCAGACATTGAGCGCAATACCTTTTACCTTTTCAAAAAACGACAGCGTACGCATCAAATAATACAGCAACACCCCTACACCAAGCAAGCAAAACAGCACGATATAAAGCTGAACAGAAGTAAAGAGCTCTCCGATGGAGTTAATATCTGTTCCTGTTTCTTCAAAAAAACGATTAAAAATGTTTATCTGCAGCATTAGAGTCACCGCTGTGATGAGAAGTACACACAATGAATCAATCAATCGTTCTGTAACAACAGTGCCAAGAGACTTCGAGAACGAGACACCATCATATTTGGATAATACGCCACAACGAGACACTTCTCCAACTCTGGGAAGAACCAAATTAGCGGCATAAGATATAAATATAGCATTTACACAATTACGGGTTTTGGGAAATGCACCAAGTGGCGCCAACGTTTGTTTCCAACGCCATCCGCGGAACACATGACTAAACACGCCAAAAGCCAACGAAAGAAGCATCCACCACCAATTTAGTCCAGAGACAAGAACATCACCAGCTTTTGTAAAATCAAAATCACGATATACCCAGAAGAGAATAAACCCTCCTAAAACAAGTGGCAAGACAAGCTTAAGCGCCTTTTTTATTAGTTTCTTCATTCTTTGTTCTTAATTCTTCATTTAAAAGAATTACCTTTGTCCGCTGCAAAGATAACACGTTATCTGCAAACCATTTAACAATAAACATTAAAATGTGAAGGAATGAGATTAGTAAAACCCAAAAAGTTTTTAGGCCAACATTTTTTGAAAGATTTAAAAGTCGCTCAAGATATAGCCGATACTGTAGATCTTTTCCCGGAACTTCCTATTCTAGAAGTTGGGCCGGGAATGGGGGTCCTTACTCAATTCCTTGTGAAAAAAGGCCGTACGGTTAAGGTTGTTGAAGTCGATTTTGAATCAGTAGCTTATCTTCGAGAAGCCTACCCTTCACTTGAAGAGCATATCATTGAGGATGATTTCCTTAAGATGAACCTTCTACGAACATTTGATGGAAATCCATTTGTACTAACAGGTAATTACCCCTACAATATATCGAGCCAAATATTTTTCAAAATGCTTGATAATAAAGATTTGATACCTTGCTGCACAGGGATGATACAGAAAGAAGTGGCCGAGAGAATTGCCGCAGGTCCAGGTAGCAAAACTTATGGAATACTAAGCATACTTATACAAGCTTGGTACAAAGTGGAATATCTTTTTACTGTTAGTGAGCAAGTCTTTAATCCGCCTCCTAAGGTAAAGAGTGCAGTCATACGCATGACAAGAAATGAAACAAAGAATCTTGGGTGCAATGAGAAATTATTTAAGCTAGTAGTCAAAACAACCTTTAATCAGCGCAGAAAAACATTAAGAAACTCTATAAAACCCATTCTAGGAAAAGAAAGTCCGCTTACGCAAAATTTAATTTTCAATAAAAGGCCAGAACAGCTTTCGGTAAAAGAATTTATCGAACTAACCAACCAAGTAGAAGCAGAATTGGCTATTTCTCAAGAAAAAGAATAATCAAGAGTTATAAAGCTTCAACTTTAAAGAAATGGAAAAGTGAACCAAGAATACATTGACAACGTAAGAGCACTCATCGGACAAAAAGAAGCCGATAAAGTGAAAGAACTACTTATCGACCTCCACCCGGCTGATATAGCAGAGTTGTGTAATGAAATAAATGCAGAAGAAGCAAGATTTATTTATCGTTTACTAGACAACGAAACCGCAGCAGACGTTTTGGTAGAGATGGACGAAGAGGTGCGCAAAGAGTTTTTAGAGATATTACCTTCAGAAACTATAGCAAAACGGTTTGTCGATTACATGGATACCGATGACGCAGTGGAACTTATGCGTGACCTCGACGAAGATAAACAAGAAGAAATTCTCTCTCACATAGAGGATATCGAACAAGCAGGAGATATTGTTGATCTGTTGAAGTACGACGAAGACACTGCGGGCGGATTAATGGGCACGGAGATGGTGACTGTTAATGAAAATTGGAGTATGCCCGAATGCTTGAAAGAAATGCGCCTACAGGCTGAAGAACTGGACGAAATATACTATGTTTATGTAGTGGATGACGACGAAAGACTACGAGGAGTCTTCCCTCTTAAAAAGATGATCACTTCACCTTCTGTTTCCAAGGTGAAACATGTGATGAAGAAAGACCCTATCTCCATTAGGGTTGATACACCAATAGATGAAGTGGTACAAACGATTGAAAAGTATGACCTTGTCGCCGTGCCTGTTGTCGATAGCATCGGACGCTTAGTTGGGCAAATAACCGTAGATGACGTTATGGACGAAGTTCGTGAACAATCAGAACGCGACTACCAGTTAGCTTCCGGTCTTTCACAAGATGTAGAAACTGACGATAACGTACTACGACAAACCTCTGCTCGCTTGCCTTGGCTACTCATAGGTATGCTTGGTGGCATCGGCAATTCAATGATACTTGGAAACTTTGGCGCTACATTTGCTTCTCATCCGGAAATGGCTCTTTACATCCCACTCATTGGAGGTACAGGAGGAAATGTGGGAACGCAATCTTCTGCACTCATCGTTCAAGGTTTAGCCAACAGCTCGTTAGATGTAAAAGATACTTTTAAGCAGATTGCAAAAGAATCGGTTGTTGCTATCATCAACGCCACAATCATTTCATTATTGGTTTATATCTATAATTTTATCCGCTTCGGAGCAACAGCCACCGTAACCTATTCAGTCTCCATCAGCCTATTTGCAGTAGTTATGTTTGCCTCTATTTTCGGGACGTTTGTACCCATGACACTCGAAAAGCTTAAAATAGATCCAGCCATTGCCACAGGCCCATTTATATCAATTACAAATGACATTATAGGCATGATGCTTTACATGGGGATCACTGTTTTATTAGCTTAAAATAGATAAAAGCAAAAAAAGACGAGAAAAAATTATGAGGTAATTGTTTTATTTCATTAATTTGTGAGCTAATGTAATTAAAAGGTTAAATCCTTTTCCCAAAACAAAAATACAATGATGGACTCTCATGACACTAATCCGCCTTTGGAACAAGGAGATTTAGAAGAAGAAAAGAATGTAGCTGAGGTTTCAGAAACACAAACAATGGAAACTCAAGCGGAGGAAACTAACGTTGAAACACAAACTGAGTCAGTATTAAAACCGACTAAAGAAAGTGTCTTAAAACGATTAAATGAGCTTGTTGATGACCCCCAAAACGCGAGTAAAATAGAACTCGACACTTTGAAGCAAACTTTTTATAAGCTCCACAACGCAGAACAAGAAGCTGAAAAAAAAGTATTTGTAAATAACGGTGGTAATGAACAAGACTACACTCCTAAGAATGACGAATTGGAGAATGAATTCAAAAACGTGATGTCTGTCATTAAAGAAAAAAGGAGCACACTGACCGCCGAAATAGAAAAACAAAAAGAAGGTAATCTCGAGATAAAACTTTCTATCTTAACTAAGCTAAAAGAGCTCGTCGATTCATCAGAAGATGCTAATAAATCATATAACGAATTCAAGAGATTGCAACAGCAATGGAATGAAATAAAGCTTATTCCACAGGCAAAAGTGAATGAACTATGGAAAAGCTACCAACTCTATGTGGAGAAATTCTATGATATTCTAAAACTTAACAATGAATTTCGCGACTATGACTTTAAAAAAAACCTGGAGATTAAGAGTAAACTTTGCGAAACAGCAGAAAAACTAATAGAAGAGCCAGACGTAGTATCAGCCTTTCACCAACTGCAGAAACTTCACCAAGAATTCAGAGATACTGGTCCTGTGGCCAAAGATTTGAGAGATGGAGTCTGGGCCAGATTCAAAGCTGCTTCTACACAAGTAAACCGTCGTCATCAAGAGCATTTTGAAGGACTAAAGGAAGTAGAACAACACAATCTAGATCAGAAAACAGTTATTTGCGAAATCGTAGAAGCAATAGAATACACTGAACTAACAACATTTGGAGCCTGGGAAAACAAAACACAAGAAATCATTGCATTACAAAGCAAATGGAAAACGATTGGCTTTGCACCTCAAAAGATGAATGTGAAAATCTTTGAGCGCTTCAGAAAAGCATGCGATGGATTTTTCAAGAAAAAGAGCGAATTTTATAAATTGCTCAAGGAAAACATGGCCGAGAACTTGGAAAAGAAAAAAATATTGTGCGAAAAAGTGGAGGCACTAAAAGAAAGCACTGACTGGAAGGAAACTGCCGAAACTCTGACTAAGTTACAAAAAGAATGGAAAACCATTGGTCCGGTAACAAAGAAATATTCAGACGCAATATGGAATAGGTTTATTGCTGCTTGCGATTACTTCTTTGAACAGAAAAATAAGGCCACGTCTTCACAGCGTACCGGAGAACTTGAAAACTTAGAAAAGAAAAAAGAGATTATAGGCAAATTAATTACAATAAAAGATTCAACCGAAACTGATGAAGCAGACCGATTAGTACGTGAGCTCATTAAAGAATGGAATTCCGTAGGACACGTTCCTTTTAAGGAAAAAGATAGGATATATAAGCAGTTCCATACGCTAATTGATGAAATATTCGATCATTTTAACATAAATGCTTCCGATAAGAAACTAAGCAATTTCAAATCATCAATTAGTAGTATCCAAGGGAGTTCTCAATCTCTTTACAAAGAGCGTGAAAGACTTATTAGAACATACGAGAACATGAAAAATGAACTACACACTTATGAGAACAATTTGGGATTCTTAAGCTCCTCTTCTCAAAAAGGCAACAGTTTGTTGACCGAAATAAATCGGAAAGTAGAAAAGTTGAAAGCAGACTTAGAACTGACTCTCCAGAAAATTCGTGTGATAGATGAATCAATAAAAGAAGAAGAATAAGTCAAAAACAATTTATATGAGGATGTCCAATCAAGGCATCCTCTTCTTTTTCAGATTAAATCAGAAAAGGCACCCTTAAATTTCGTATACTATTTCTCACTCACCTGTCCAAAAGGCAATTCACAAATCAGAAACGAGCATATAAACACTTAGGAATCTTCCTACATCATCAATTTCCATCAGATTAAGATTTCATTTCTTATTCACGCTATTTTCGTAATAAGTCTCTATTCAAAAGACAAATTAGCATAATTAAAAAAGCGAAAATTGCTTTTCACAATCTTCGCTTTTACATTGTTGGGCTACCAGGATTCGAACCTGGAACATCAGGACCAGAATCTGAAGTGTTACCATTACACCATAGCCCAATGATTTCGGGTGCAAAGATACAAATAAATTGTAAACCCAAAACTTTTCTCGATCTTTTTATCTAAAAAGTACATAGTACGTATTGCTACAATTAAGATCAATCCCTTAAAAAAAAACAAAAAAAGGATTAGATTTATCTCGTAACTTTCATTGATATAATAATTCAGTGTATCTTTGTAAAATATATCGAGATAACGTGCGGGAACAATAATTCCGCTTCCATTGTTATACTGAAAAAAGAAAATTTAAACTCATTCATAGATGAACGAAGCAAAAGCATTAATAGAAAAGATCAAAGAAGGTATTCAAGAAAAAAAAGGTAAGAATATTATTATAGCAGACTTGACCAGTATAGGAGATACAATATGCAATTATTTTGTGATCTGCCAAGGTAATTCACCAAGTCAGGTAGGTGCTATTGTTGATTCAATCAAAGAATTTACTCGAAGAGGAGCTAACACCAAGCCTTTTGCTGTAGACGGGTTAAATAATGCCGAATGGGTAGCAATGGATTATTCAGACATATTGGTGCATATCTTTCTACCCGAAACAAGAACATTTTATAACCTAGAACATCTATGGGCAGATGCTAAATTAACAACTATTCCCGATATTGACTAACTAATCAAGATGGATAATAAAAAGAAATCAAATAAAGTAAATATGCCCCGGTTTAATATTAGCTGGATGTATATGATTATAGCCCTGATGCTTTTAGCGCTATATTTTACTAACGAAAACAGCTCAGTAAGCAAGACGACATCCTATGATGAGTTTCAACAATATGTTCGTAGTGGCTATGTTAATAAGATAATCGGTTATGATGACAACACAGTAGAAGTGTATATCAAACCTTATTTTGTGAAGGATGTGTTCAAAGAAGATTCTAATCGTGTAGGCAAAAACCCCATGATAACCACTGAAGCCCCTTCAAGAGAGAGCTTGGGTGAGTTTCTTCAAAAAGAAAGAGATGAAGCTCGCTTTAATGGCTCAGTAAGTTACGAAAAAAAGAAAGATTATTTCAGTGTCATTCTATGGAACGTCCTCCCTATCGTATTTTTGATAGGTCTATGGATGTTTTTCATGCGTAGAATGAGCGGTGGCGGCAGTGGAGCAGGCGGGGTATTCAATGTTGGAAAATCAAAAGCACAACTCTTTGAAAAAGGAGGTTCAATAAAGGTAACATTCAAAGATGTTGCTGGCTTAGCAGAAGCAAAACAAGAAATTGAAGAAATTGTAGAATTTTTAAAAGAACCCCAAAAATACACCGATTTAGGAGGAAAAATACCAAAAGGAGCATTACTTGTAGGACCTCCGGGGACAGGTAAAACATTACTAGCCAAAGCTGTAGCAGGAGAAGCAAACGTGCCATTCTTCTCTTTGTCTGGCTCTGATTTCGTTGAAATGTTTGTTGGCGTAGGAGCATCTCGCGTACGCGATCTGTTTAAACAAGCAAAAGAAAAAGCCCCTTGCATCGTCTTTATCGACGAAATAGATGCAGTAGGACGAGCGCGTGGAAAGAACCCAAGCATGGGCGGAAACGATGAACGAGAAAACACACTGAACCAACTCTTGACGGAGATGGATGGCTTTGGTTCAAATAGTGGAGTAATCATTCTTGCTGCAACCAATCGTGTAGACGTGCTGGATAAAGCTTTATTGCGTGCCGGAAGGTTTGATCGACAGATACATGTTGACCTCCCTGACTTGAATGAGAGAAAAGAAGTTTTCGGCGTACACTTGCGCCCTATTAAAATAGATGATTCGGTCGATGTTGATCTCTTGTCACGCCAAACTCCTGGCTTTTCAGGTGCCGATATAGCCAATGTTTGTAATGAAGCAGCTCTCATTGCTGCCCGACATGGCAAAAGATTTGTGGACAAACAAGATTTTCTTGATGCTGTAGACCGTATAATCGGTGGACTTGAGAAAAAAAGCAAGATTACTACCGAAGAAGAACGTCGCACCATCGCACTCCATGAAGCCGGACATGCAAGCCTATCATGGTTACTTGAACATGCCAATCCTCTTATCAAAGTAACCATTGTACCTCGTGGGCGAGCCTTAGGAGCAGCATGGTACCTACCTGAAGAAAGACAGATCACTACCAAAGAACAAATGCTCGATGAAATGTGCGCCACCCTTGGCGGACGAGCTGCTGAAAGCCTATTTGTAGGCAGAATCTCTACCGGAGCTATGAATGATTTGGAACGCGTTACAAAGCAAGCTTATGGAATGATTGCCTATCTTGGTATGAGTGAAAAACTTCCCAATCTTTGTTATTATAACAATGATGAATATTCATTCAACAAACCATATAGTGAACGAACAGCAGAGTTGATAGATGAAGAAGTTAAACAGATGATAAACGAGCAATACGAACGCGCTAAACAAATCCTCTCGGAACACAAAGAAGGGCATAACAAATTAGCTGCTTTACTAATAGAAAAAGAAGTTATATTTGCTGAAGATGTGGAACGAATATTTGGTAAACGTGTTTGGACTTCACGCTCAGAAGAGATTATGGCTGCTGAATTACGCAAGAAACCAGAGAATGGAAATGAAATAACTGAAGAGAAATCGAAAACAAGTGCTCCCGAATTAAATTCAGAGACGGAAGCGGAAGTCAAAGAACCTCAAAACTAAAGTTCTAAGTACATTGAAAAATAATCTTATACAACGAACTGTAACCGGAGTATTCTTCGTTACAATATTAATGGGCTGTCTTTTGTACAGCCCTCTCTCTTTTGGAATATTATTTACTCTTATTAGTGCTCTGACAATACGAGAGTTTACACACTTGCTAAACGGTAAAACAGAAGGAGCATACGTCAACAAAACGATAACGATGCTCGGTGGTGTATATCTATTCCTTGCTATTATGGCATTTTGTATGGATGTAACAGATTCCAAGGTATTTATACCTTACCTTGCTTTAATTATTTATTTGATTATCAGCGAGCTTTATCTGAAGAAAACGAATCCCATTATTAATTGGGCCTACGCTATGTTTAGCCAACTTTATGTTGCGCTACCTTTCGCATTGCTCAACGTTTTGGCCTTTCAGAGCAATCAAAATACGGGTTATGTAGAATACAATCCCATTCTTCCACTTTCCGTTTTTGTTTTTATTTGGTTAAACGACACTGGAGCATATTGTGTCGGTAGCCTAATAGGAAAGCATCGTTTGTTTGAGCGAGTATCACCTAAAAAGTCATGGGAAGGCTCTATTGCAGGAGGTATTGTAGCGATCTCTACTTCACTGGTGTTTGCCAATTACTTTCCCTTCCTGTCTACTTTTGCATGGATTGGACTATCAATAACGGTAGTTGTCTTTGGCACATGGGGCGATCTAAGTGAGTCATTATTGAAACGCCAATTAGGAGTAAAAGATTCAGGAACAATCCTTCCCGGGCACGGTGGGATGCTCGATCGTTTTGACAGTGCACTAATAGCTATACCAGCAGCAGTTATTTACCTTTATATGATTTCAACAATTGCGCCTTAGTCTGAATGGTGCTAACTCTTTATACTCCATAAAATCAATAATGTGACAGGCAGTCTTCGCTATCACGCCATTGCATCATCGATTGTCCAATAACTGGATGATACTCTTTGCCGCTCTATCAGGTGCTCCGGAGGGTCCCAATGCAGTAATCACATTATTATATCCGATTAACATTTCCTTCCGGTAATCTTCTCTATGCAATATGCTTTCTAATTCAAGAGAAATGTTTTCTATTGTCATTGAGTCTGCAACTAGTTCCTTAACGACCTCACATCCGGCTATCAGATTTACTAACGAAATAAATTTCACTTTTAATATATGTTTCTTTAGAAAAGCAATAATTTTCCCTATAGGAGTATGATAGCAAACTACTTGAGGAGTCAGAAACAAAGCCGTTTCGAGAGTTGCCGTACCCGAAGTAACTAAAGCAGCTTTTGCATGATGCAACAAAGCATAAGTTTGTCCAAAAACAATTTTTACACCCGAACCGGCAAGGAACTTATCGTAATATTCAGGATCTATGCCCGGTGCAGCAGCCAAAACCATCTGATAATCAGGAAAAGATGAGGCAGCAGAAATCATATCAGGCAAATTATCTTTAATTTCTTGCTTCCTGCTACCTGCCAACAAAGCAATAATCCTTCTCTCGTCCAAATCATTCTTTCTATTAAATTCAGAAAAAGACTCAGAATAGTTAATGCGAAAATTAGCTACTTCGTCTACTGTTGGATTCCCTACGTAATGTATCGGATAGTGATGTTTATTATAAAACTCAACTTCAAATGGCAAGATAGAAAAAAGTTCATTCACATCCCGCTTGATATTCTTTATACGGTATTCCTTCCATGCCCATATCTTGGGAGAAATATAATAATAGACAGGGATATCTGTTTTTGCATGTACAAATTGAGCAATGTTAAGATTAAATCCCGGATAATCAACAAGGATAACGACATCCGGTTTCCAATCCATAATATCTTTCTTGCAGAATTTCATGTTAGCAAAAATTGTACGAAGATGGAGTAACACCGGCACAAAGCCCATATATGCCAAATCTTTGTAATGCTTAACCATCACTCCCCCTACATGCGCCATCATATCGCCACCAAAAAAACGAAACTCAGCCAGAGCATCTTCGTGTTGCAAAGCGGCCATTAGGTGTGCGGCATGCAAATCTCCAGATGCTTCACCAACAATCAGATAATACTTCATATAGCACAACTATTTTAGTTATCTCAAAAACAAAAAACGTAGCATCTATAACAGACACTTCCCGTCAATGGAAAAGTGTTTTTTCAGTTCGTCCATATAATTATAGGCTGTGAGATCGACTGTAACAGGGGTAACCGCCACATATCCATGGCTCAGTGCCCAACTATCGCTTTGTTCATTCTCCAAATCCAGATTTGTAAATTCTCCAGTCAACCAGAAATAGTTTTTATCATGAAGACGAGGACAAGGTTCCCACTCCTTCTGCCAATGCCCCTTAGCTTGTTCGCAAATTTTAACGCCTTTAAGATGTTGTTGATCGGGAAAATTTACGTTCAAGCAAACAAGAGGAGGAAGTCCCTTTTCAAGAACTGTAGCAACAATTCTTTGTATATACTCTTTAGCTGGTTCAAAGTTAGCATCAGCACCATGATTACATAAAGAAAAACCGATGGATGGGATACCATTTAGACATCCTTCAATCACCACGCCCATCGTACCGGAATAGTGAACATTTGTAGCCGAGTTGTCACCATGATTAATTCCTCCCACCACTAAGTCAGGCTTACGGTCAAGAACGGTGTTGCGAGCAAGTTTCACACAGTCTGTTGGAGTACCCGAGCATTTATAGATAGTCAATCCCACCTCTTGACGCACAAGCTGATAATGAACCGGCTTGGTTACAGTCAGCGCACATCCACTACCCGACCGGGGAGAATCGGGTGCCATCACCACTATTTCACCAAGCGGGCGAAGATATTTTATGAGTTCACTAATACCTTTTGCCGATATTCCGTCATCATTTGACACTAATATCAGCGGCTTTTTATTTTCCATTGGCTTATCCATCATTTATTATCTGCACAAAAGTAGAAAAAAAACAGAGACCACGAAAACTATTAAAAGCATAAGCATCAATAACTCTTACGTAGGCTAAAAGCTCTTGAAAGAAGTCAAAAACTTATTATAAAGCAGTTTAGAAATCTTAATGTTCTGCAAGTGAGTGAAAAAAAGCCATTTAATTCAATGAAAATATATATATTTGCGTGCCCAAGAAGATATAACAAGCTTAATAAATAGCATTTTGAATTAAGTTATTAACAAAAAGTGCATTTTATCAACTGATTTTGCAAAGTTTTTCTTTTTTAGTAGGCACTCTAAGTTATTATCACTTATTTCGCTGCCATAAAATTAAAGCATATGGGAAAAATAATTGCTTTGGCTAATCAAAAAGGTGGTGTGGGTAAAACAACCACCACTATAAATCTTGCAGCCTCGCTTGCTACTCTCGAAAAGAAAGTGTTGGTTGTTGATGCTGACCCTCAGGCTAATGCCTCTTCAGGCTTAGGCGTAGACATCAAGCAATCGGAATGTACTATTTACGAATGTATAATAGATCAGGCTGATGTGAAAAAAGCCATTCTTGACACAGAAATTGAGTCGTTAAAAATAATCTCTTCACACATCAACTTGGTGGGAGCTGAAATAGAGATGCTTAACCTCAAGAATCGCGAAAAGATATTAAAAGAGGTACTAACTCCATTGAAAGAAGACTACGACTACATTTTGATTGATTGCTCACCATCATTGGGGCTAATAACGATTAATGCATTAACTGCCGCCGACTCCGTTATTATCCCGGTTCAAGCCGAATACTTTGCGCTCGAAGGGATTAGCAAACTATTAAATACAATTAAGATTATTAAGTCTAAACTAAATCCTACTTTGGAAATAGAAGGATTTCTCCTTACAATGTACGATTCTCGTTTGCGTCAGGCAAATCAAATATACGACGAAGTAAAACGTCATTTTCAGGAGTTAGTCTTTAACACAGTCATCCAACGCAATGTGAAATTAAGTGAGGCACCTAGTTACGGACTTCCTACCATCCTCTATGATGCCGAATCAACTGGAGCTAAAAACTACTTGACTCTAGCGAAAGAACTCATCAGCAGAAATACTAAATAAACGAAGATTATGGCACAAAGAAGAAATACACTAGGCAGAGGGCTCGACGCTTTGCTCTCTATGGATGAAGTTAAAACCGAAGGTTCTTCTTCTATAAACGAAATAGAGTTGTCGAAGATCTCCGTCAATCCCAATCAACCACGTCGTGAGTTTGACGAGACTGCTCTTCAAGAGTTATCAGACTCCATCTCTGAAATAGGAATCATCCAACCTATTACCCTGCGCAAGCTTTCAGATGAAGAATACCAAATTATAGCAGGTGAACGACGATATCGGGCGTCACTGAAAGCCGGATTATCAACCATACCAGCCTACATACGTACTGCAGACGATGAAAATGTGATGGAAATGGCTTTGATTGAGAATATCCAACGTGAAGATTTGAACTCTGTAGAGATAGCTTTGGCCTACCAACACCTCATTGAGCAATATGATTTAACACAGGAAAGGCTCAGTGAACGCGTAGGCAAAAAACGTACCACTATTGCAAACTATTTACGATTACTCAAGCTACCCGCCTCGATACAAATGGCGATTCAAAACAAACAAATTGATATGGGCCATGCACGCGCATTGATTACGCTAGCCGACCCCACGCTTCAAGTTAAAGTTTTTGATGAAATACTGGAACACGGATATTCTGTTCGCAAAGTAGAAGAACTGGTAAAATCACTGAGTGAAGGAGAAACCATAAAGAGCGGAGGAAAGAAAATTGCGCCTAAGCGTGCTAAGCTACCGGAAGAGTTTAATCTATTAAAAAAACATTTATCTGGCTTCTTCAACACCAAAGTTCAACTCACTTGCTCGGAAAAAGGTAAAGGTAAAATAAGTATCCCATTCAATAACGAAGAAGAATTAGAGCGCATCATGGAACTGTTTGATGCGCTAAAAAAATAAATGACGATAAGAATCACAAAATATTATTTTAGTATCATCTTGTTTCTCTGTTTGTTTCAGATAGCAGGTACTGATGCGTATGCGCAAGAAGCGGCTGCTCGTCGTAAACGCATGAACAACAAAGAAGCTGAGCTTGCAGATTCGCTTACAACAGATAGCCTGATACGCGTACGTGCTGATAGCCTAGTTGATGTTAACAAGAAAAACTTAGAGGGATTAACCACCCAAAACATTCAGCAATTACAAGGTAACAGCATAAAAGATAGCATTGAATTAGCTAAGTCTAAAAAACTATGGATTCCTAATTCAGGTAAAGCAACTTGGTATGCACTCGTTATACCGGGAGGAGGACAGATTTACAATCGTAAGTATTGGAAGCTTCCCATTATCTATGGTGGCTTCGCAGGATGTGCTTATGCTTTAAGCTGGAACAACAAAATGTATAAAGATTATTCGCAAGCTTATATGGATATCATGGATAGCGACCCAACCACGGATAGTTACCTTGATTTACTCCCTGCAAATTCAAGTTATACAGAAAGTCAATTGCAAACTGTTTTAAAAAAGCGTAAAGATACCTATCGTCGATACCGCGACCTTAGTATCTTTGCCTTTATAGGAGTCTACTTGATTTCGGTTATCGATGCTTATGTCGATGCTGAGCTTTCAAATTTTGACATAACGCCCGATCTCAGTATGCGGGTGGAACCTACAATTATCAACGATCGGTACAAGTCTGGAAATTCTGTCGGTGTGCAGTGTAGCCTCCGGTTTTAAATCAAAAAAGAATGAAGAAGAAAATACATTTCACAACGAGTAAAGCATCGGAAAAATCAAGGTACATCTATTGGAGCCTGTTTTTTTGTTTCCTAATTGTATCAAACCATACGCAAGCGCAAAGCGTTGACGTGGTGATTCAAGGAGACGGAACCCAGCGGAAAGAAAGCATTGATCTTCCGGAAAGTATGACCTATCCCGTAGATAGCTTGCTCAACGATTGGAAAGCAAAAAACTACATAAAAAGAAGCAAAGACTGCAGTACGGCTGATGAAAATCCTTTCTTCAGTGATTCCGTATATATCCAGAGATTATCTCGCATACCAACTGTTATGCAAATGCCGTACAATGAAATCGTGCGCAAGTTTATAGATATGTATGCCAGTCGATTGCGCAATCAAGTTGCTTTTATGCTGAGTGCTTCTAATTTTTACATTCCTATTTTCGAAGAAGCATTAGATGCCTATAACCTCCCCCTTGAACTAAAATACTTACCTGTCATTGAATCGGCATTAAACCCTTCTGCGACTTCTCGTGCAGGCGCTTCAGGCTTGTGGCAATTCATGATTGGCACGGCAAAAATATATGATCTGGAAGTAAATAGTTTGATAGACGAACGCAGGGATCCAATAAAAGCAACATGGGCTGCCGCACGCTATCTAAAAGATTTATATGCAATCTATCAAGATTGGAATCTTGTAATTGCAGCATACAATTGTGGCCCCGGAAACATTAACAAAGCCATTCGCCGTTCAGGAGGAAAGAATGATTATTGGAGTATTTACAGCTACTTGCCAAAAGAGACTCGTGGCTATGTTCCAGCCTTTATTGCAGCAAATTATTTAATGAACTATTACTGCGATCATAATATTTGTCCAATGGAAACAGATATCCCTGCTAATACCGATACCGTGCAGATATCCAAAAACCTCCATTTTGAACAAATATCAGATATTTGCGGTATAAGCTTGGAACAAGTAAAAAGTCTCAATCCACAGTATAAAAAGAATATTATCCCTGGGAATATAAAACCCTATACACTGAGATTGCCTTACAATTACATAAATACTTTTATTGATAATCAAGATACAATTTATGCACACCGCGCTGACGAGCTCTTCAATGAGCGAAAGATTGTGGAAATTAAAGACGAACCAGCCGTTTCAGTAAGAGCAAAAGCAAAACCAAAAGGCAACAAAACCTACCACAAGATTAGAAGTGGAGAAACGTTATCTACTATAGCTGAAAAATATCATGTCCGCGTTAGCGATATCAAAAAATGGAATAACCTAAGAGGCACTAATATTGCCGCAGGAAAAAGACTGAAAATATATAAATAGAAAGTGATCGCAGTAGTGCTACCACCCCCCGAACTGTACAACAAGATTTCCGCATAATAAGTTGAGCTTACTGTGCGGAAATCTTGTTCCACAAATATTCCAACAAGAAAAGAGCACCTATTGCTTGCATGATATTGAATTTTGCTTATTTTTGCAAATCAACGAAAGAAAAAGATGGAGAGATGGAGATTGTGAATACCAAAGAGATGTCGGATGAGGAAATGATTGAACAATCATTTCAGGAATTACTGAATGATTATCTTAAAACCAAACATCGCAAACGCGTTGAAATTATAACGAAAGCATTCAATTTTGCCAATCAGGCACATAAAGGTATTAAACGACAATCCGGAGAACCTTACATAATGCACCCCCTATCGGTTGCCAAGATTGTATGTAACGAGATCGGGCTCGGCTCCACTTCCATTTGTGCCGCACTACTACATGATGTTGTTGAAGACACAGACTACACAGTAGAAGATATAGAAAACATATTTGGCTCCAAAATAGCCCACATCGTTGACGGTTTAACTAAAATATCAGGTGGCATCTTTGGTGATAAAGCTTCCGCTCAAGCCGAAAACTTCAAAAAGCTACTGCTTACCATGTCGGATGACATTCGGGTAATTCTTATTAAGATAGCCGACCGCTTACACAACATGAGGACCTTAGGATCTCTTCTACCCAATAAACAGTTCAAGATAGCAGGCGAAACACTCTATATCTATGCTCCTTTAGCCAACCGTTTAGGTTTAAATCAGATTAAAACAGAACTGGAAAACTTAAGTTTTAGATACGAGCACCCCGAAGAATATCAAGAAATAGAAGAAAAGCTAACTGCTACCGCTGCCGAACGCGATGAAGTTTTCAAGGTTTTTACCGCTCCTATCCGCATACAGTTAGATAAGATGGGATTAAAGTACCGTATTGTAGCCCGGGTAAAATCCATTTATTCGATATGGAATAAAATGCAGATTAAGCATGTTCCTTTTGAAGAAGTATACGATTTGCTCGCTGTTCGTGTCATTTTTGATCCTCGCAATGAAGAAGAAGAGTTGAACGATTGCTTTGATATCTACGTATCAATTTCTAAGATATATAAGCCACATCCCGACCGTTTGCGCGATTGGGTGAGCCACCCCAAAGCGAATGGCTATCAAGCCCTACACGTCACTTTGATGGGAAACAATGGTCAATGGATTGAAGTACAGATTCGAAGCGAGCGAATGAACGATGTTGCCGAACAAGGTTTTGCCGCCCATTGGAAATACAAAGAAGGAGGAGGGAGTGAAGATGACGGCGAACTTGAAAAATGGCTTCGCACCATCAAAGAGATTCTGGATGATCCTCAACCGGATGCTATTGATTTTCTTGATACCATTAAGCTCAACTTATTTGCTTCGGAGATTTTCGTTTTCACCCCAAAAGGTGAGATAAAAACAATGCCTCAAAACTCTACAGCACTAGACTTTGCTTTCTCATTACATACTGATTTGGGAAGCCATTGCATCGGGGCAAAAGTAAACCACAAGTTAGTGCCTCTAAGCCATAAACTCGAAAGTGGAGACCAAGTAGAAATACTAACATCCAAGTCACAACGTGTACAACCTTCATGGGAAGTATTTGCCACTACAGCCAAAGCCCGTGCTAAGATAGCAGCTATACTCAAAAAAGAACAAAAGAGTTTTCAGAAAGAGGGCGAAGCAATGCTATTGGATTTTCTATCGAAAGAAGAAATTCGTCCCGAAACAGCTAGTACAGAAAAAATATGCAAACTCCATAACCTGAAAAATCGAGAAGAGCTTCTCACTGCCATAGGCAATAAAAGCATTATACTGGGGGAGTCTGATAAAAACGAGCTAAAAGAGAAGCAAACCGGAAATTGGAAAAAATATCTGATGTTTTCGTTTGGCAGTGGAAGCAAAGACCTCAAAGAGAAAAAAGAAGAAGAGAAAGAACCTCAGGAGAGGATCAACCCGAAAAAAGTGCTTAAGCTAACTGAGGAAACAATCCGAAAAAATTATATGATGGCCGATTGTTGTCAACCTATTCCAGGAGATGATGTCTTAGGGTATATTGATGAAAACGAACGGGTTATTATTCACAAACGCCAATGTCCGGTTGCGGTTAAACTGAAAAGCAGTTATGGCAACCGAATTATTGCAACTTCTTGGGACACACATAAAACACTCTCTTTCCTTGTCTATATTTACGTTAAAGGAATTGATAGTGTGGGACTATTGAATGAAATAACCCAGGTAATTTCCCGACAACTCAACGTGAATATACGCAAACTAACCATCGAAACAAACGACGGGATCTTTGAAGGAAAGATACAACTCTATGTACATGATGTGGAGGATGTGAAACAAATCTGCGACAATCTCCTTAAAGTAAACAATGTCAAATTGGTTACCCGAGTTGAATCGTAAATATTCTTTGGAACACGTTAAGCAAAAAAGGAAAAGTCAACCTCTTCCATCCAGTTCGTTCTTTATAGCCAACAATTCTTCTTTGATACTTTTCAAACGATCTATAATTTCGAAATTATTCACCGTAGCTTCTTTGTTATCTTTCAACTTCTGTCTGGCACCAGGCAGAGTCATCCCTTTCTCTTTTACCAAATGATAGATCAGCTTAATCGTTTCCAGATCTTCCTTTCGATACTGGCGCATGCCACTGGCAGTCTTCTTGGGAGTAATCTGCGGAAACTCTTTCTCCCAAAAACGAAGCAATGATTCATTTACATCGAACATTTCTGCCACCTCGCTAATGGAATAGTACAATTTCAGATTCTTATTCGTATTTAAAGCCATATCTCTTGTTGCTCTTTAAGTCATTATGAAACTAGTCGAATACCTTACCATGGTTTGCTGCAATCTGAATCATTCTCTCATAATCTCCCGCACTCAAATCCATGAAATAATAGTTCACCGGATTTACCCGCTCCCCCTTTACATGTACCTCGTAATGCAGATGCGGACCGGTACTTCTACCTGTGCTTCCTACACCTCCTATCACTTCACCTCGAACTACCTTCTTTCCTATTTTAGTATGAAAGTCACGCAAATGCGCATAAACGGTCCGATATCCAAATCCATGGTTAATTTCGACCGTATTGCCGTATGCCGATTCCCACCCCATCTTTACTACAACTCCATTGCCAGTGGCATATACATCTGTTCCCGGATGTGCGGAAAAATCCATTCCTCCATGAAACTTCGCCGTTCCATAAATAGGATCTATACGCATTCCGTAACCCGAAGCTGTTTGCCTGAGATCCTTATTGGCGACAGGTTGAATGGCCGGAATACACTTTAACATCTCATCGTGATTCTTGCACATCTCCATCACGTCGTCAAACGATTTGGACTGTATATAAAGTTGCTTACTAAGTAAGTCCATCTTTTGAGTCGTATTTACTACCAGATCAGCATTCGCCATATCCATCAACCCTTCATATCGGTTTGTCCCTCCATAGCCCGCTTTGCGAATAGCCGAAGAAATGGGATCGGCCTGAAAAATAACGCGATATAAGTTATCATCACGTTGCTGAACATCTTGTAGCACCCCCAAAGCCTCATCGAGACGACGGGATAGCACATTATACTGAGCCAATAGTCTGCTGTTCTCTACCCGCAACTCTTTCTCCGATGGAGAACCAAAGATGAAAAGCAATAGAATAAATGCTCCTGCACCTAAGCCCATACCAATAAATAGCCTCCTCAGAATACTTAACGCCCGCTGTCGGACGGTAGGATATATCCTATCGTAGGTCTGTGTTTGTGGGTTATAAATGTAGTAAACTTTGCGCATCGGAGAAAATATTTCACGTAATAATAGGGCAAAAATAATAAAACGAGCTATCTTTGCACATCTTTTTTTAGAATATTAACCTCAAACGACTCCTAAGTAGCAAGCTTTAAAGTGATGCCAAACACTTAGAGTCTGAATATTATAACTGAATAGAAGTATGTTGACGGCAAAAGAGATCAGAGATTCATTCAAGAATTTTTTCGAATCAAAAGGACATCAGATTGTACCTTCTGCACCGATGGTGATAAAAGATGACCCAACCCTGATGTTTACGAACGCAGGAATGAACCAATTTAAGGATATCATTCTCGGAAACCACCCGGCAAAATACAAGCGAGTGGCCGACTCACAAAAATGCCTTCGCGTAAGCGGAAAGCACAATGACTTGGAAGAAGTAGGTCATGACACGTATCACCACACCATGTTTGAGATGTTAGGCAACTGGTCATTTGGCGACTACTTTAAGAAAGAAGCCATTGAATGGGCATGGGAATACTTAGTGGAAGTACTAAAGTTGAATCCTAATCTCCTGTATGCCACCGTATTCGAAGGCAACGCAGAAGAAGGTTTGGAACGCGATAACGAAGCTGCTGCTATTTGGGCACAATTCTTACCCGCAGATCGCATCATCAACGGCAACAAGCACGATAACTTTTGGGAAATGGGTGATACCGGTCCTTGCGGCCCTTGCTCAGAAATACATATCGACCTCCGTAGCGATGCCGAACGCGCACAAGTGAACGGTCTTGACTTGGTTAATCAAAGCCACCCTCAGGTTATTGAAATATGGAACCTTGTATTCATGCAATATAACCGTAAGGCAGACGGAAGTCTGGAGGGATTACCAGCCAAGGTTATAGACACCGGCATGGGATTTGAACGTCTCTGTATGGCCATTCAGAAAAAGACGTCCAACTATGACACGGATGTTTTTCAACCCATTATTAAGGAGATTGCTTCAATATCAGGCACAACATACGGCAAAGATGCTCAGAACGACATCGCCATGAGAGTTATTGCCGACCACATACGTACCATTGCGTTTTCCATCACTGACGGACAATTGCCCTCTAATGCCAAAGCCGGATATGTGATTCGTCGCATCCTGCGTCGTGCCGTACGTTACGGATATACCTTCCTCAATCAGAAACAGGCCTTTATGCACAAATTGCTCCCTGTATTGATAGAAAACATGGGAGATGCTTATCCTGAATTGGTTGCACAACAAGGACTGATAGAGAAAGTGATTAAAGAAGAAGAGGAATCTTTTCTACGCACGCTCGAAACAGGTATTCGTTTGCTCGATAAAACAATGAGCGACACTAAAGCTGTCGGCAAGTCGACTATCAGCGGAAAAGATGCCTTTACATTATATGATACATTCGGCTTCCCGCTCGACCTGACTGAACTTATTCTTCGTGAAAACGGAATGACAGCAGACATAGAAGAGTTCAATGCCGAAATGCAGATACAGAAAGCACGCGCACGTAATGCTGCAGCCGTAGAAACAGGCGACTGGATTACGCTGAAAGAAGGAACATCCGAATTTGTAGGATATGACTACACTGAATACGAAACATCAATCCTTCGCTACCGCCAGGTAAAGCAAAAGAACCAAACACTCTACCAATTGGTACTAAGTAGTACTCCGTTTTATGCCGAAAGCGGTGGACAAGTAGGAGATACCGGAGTGATCGTTAGCGAATTCGAGACCATTGAGGTGATCGACACAAAGAAAGAAAATAACCTAGCAGTACACATCACCAAAAAGTTGCCTGAACATTTGGAAGCTCCGATGATGGCTTGTGTAGATACAGACAAACGTGCAGCTTGTGCAGCCAACCATTCAGCCACACACTTGCTTGACGAAGCATTGCGCGAAGTACTAGGCGGACATGTAGAGCAAAAAGGTTCTTTGGTTACACCTGATTCTCTTCGTTTCGACTTCTCTCACTTCCAGAAAGTGACCGACGAAGAAATTCGTCAGATAGAACACTTGGTGAATGCCCGGATTCGTGCCAACATCCCATTGAAAGAATACCGCAACATCCCTATCGCCGATGCCAAAGAACTCGGTGCTATCGCCTTGTTTGGTGAGAAATACGGTGATGAGGTACGTGTTATCCAATTCGGTAAGTCAGTAGAGTTCTGTGGTGGAACTCATGCGGCCGCTACCGGAAACATCGGAATGGTGAAAATCATATCCGAAAGTTCCGTTGCTGCAGGCGTACGACGCATCGAAGCTTACACCGGTGCTAAGGTAGAAGAAATGTTGGATACTATTCAAGATACATTGACTGACTTGAAAGCTTTGTTCAACAATACGCCCGACCTGGCTATTGCCATCAGAAAATATATCGATGAGAATGTCGGACTAAAGAAGCAAGTCGATGAATTTATGAAGGAAAAAGAAACCGTAATCAAGGAAAACTTGCTAAAGAATATGCAAGAGATTAACGGAATCAAAGTGATTAAGACCTGCTTACCCATACCGGGAGAAGCCGTCAAAAACATAGCCTTTCAACTCCGCGGAGAGATAACAGAGAACTTGTTCTTCGTAGCCGGAAACATTGAGAATCAAAAGCCATTGCTCACCGTCATGCTAAGTGACAACCTTGTAGCCGTAGGAATGAACGCCGGCAGATTAGTGAAAGAGGCTGCCAAACTGATTCAAGGCGGCGGCGGCGGTCAGGCTCATTTTGCTACGGCCGGAGGTAAAAACACCGACGGACTAAATGCTGCTGTAGAGAAAGTAATAGAGTTGGCAGGTATCTAAAATATTATGGCCTGAAAACTTGCATTTGGCTTTGTCATGTAGTATATTTGTAACATTCATATTAAAGTATCTTCAATTTATACTGAACGTAAAAGAGAGTGCCCATCAGCACTCTCTTTTTTCATATTTGCACGTCACAGAGCACTCAAGAGAACGGTTTAGTTTGGTCAACTGCCGGTTTCTCTTGGGGCATAAGACGGTTTCTCTTCACCAATATGCCTATTTGTTATCGGAAAACTCTTAATGAAAAAAAATATTTCCTCCTGTTGTTATCAGTATAACACCTTTTTGCATTTCAAGAGCAAAGGAATAGTTAACAATACGTAAAGTTGCTCTTGACAAAAGTAAGCTCATAACCAGTCTCAATGTAAGGAGAGAATACCACCCCTTACTCTATCTGATCCTTTGGATAATTAATCAAGTATAACGTTCCCGTAGCACGAGTAAAAGCAGTGTATAACCAGCGAAAATAATCAGGAGCAAGGTTTTCTTGCGTAATATATCCCTGGTCAAGGAAAACATTCTTCCACTGACCACCTTGAGCTTTGTGGCAGGTCACAGCGTATGCATACTTCACTTGTAAAGCATTGTAATGCGGATCCGCCTTCATCTTCCTCATCCGATCACGTTTTACAGTAATGTCTGCATAATCTTCAAGCACACTATAAAATAGTCGATCATTATCCGCTTTCGGAAGTGCCGGTGCATCAGAACGCAAAGTATCAAGAATCAAGTTAACTTCCAATTCAAAATCATCATAATCAGGAAAAGCAAGTAGCACTTCGGCAAAACGAAAGCCATATAGCTCCCGAGTTCTCCTTACACGTCGCACCAGAGCAATCTCCCCATTGGCGATGAACTCCATTTCCTTATACTTCTCCGTCCAGTAATAGTTATTTTTGGCCACCATCAAGTAATCGCCTCCGGTCAACTCATCCTCACGATAGAGAATAGAGTTACGTATACCGTTATTATATATATTGGCACGTTTATTAGAGCGACAAATTACCATCGTCTCTTCCATACCATCGCGATCATAGCATCGGGTAAGCATCTCTATCAACTCATCACCGGGCACCACACAGATATCAGCAAAGCCGAGCAGCTTTATTTTTGGTAATACTTCACAACCTTTCTCTGCCGCAATCAGTCTACGCAGTTGTGTCGCATTATATAGTACCCCCGAATCTTGCATCTGCCGTACCACTTGAGTCAAATCAGCCTCACGCACTTCCAAGCCGTAACCTTTCAAAACTTCCGACGAAAGAGCAGGTCCATGTTCCTGTCCTACCGGAGGTAGCTGTGCCGTATCACCCATCAATAGTAAACGGCAGCCCATACCCGAATAAACAAATTGTATCAGATCGTCAAGCAAGCGCCCCGTCCCGAAGACAGCTCCCGAAAGTCCCTCATTCGAGATCATTGAAGCCTCATCCACTATGAATAAAGTATGCGTGCTCAGATTATCATTTAGCGAAAAGTTATTCACCTCATTCGAGAACGACTGTTGCCTATATATTTTTTTGTGAATCGTGAAAGCCGAATGCCCGGCATAAGCCGAGAACACCTTTGCCGCCCTACCTGTGGGTGCCAGAAGAATCGATTTTTGCTGTAACACATCCATCGTTTTCACCAAAGCCCCAACGAGCGAAGTTTTTCCCGTTCCGGCATACCCTCTCAATACAAAAACAGCATCATTTTTGGAAGAAAGTAAAAAATCAGCTAACAAGTTGACCGTCCTTTCTTGTTCTAAAGTTGGTTCGTAAGGAAAATTTTCCTTAATTTGTTTTTCCAAATAGTTATTTATCATCACTTTACGAGAAAAAAGCTCTCCAGACTATCGCTTATTAGATTTATTTTTTTATTTTTGTACTACGAATATAAACTAAAAAAAACATATTTATCATGAAAGCTGTAATTAATATCGTGTTAGCCCTTTGTGTGTGTGCATTAGTCTACATCTGCTATGCCAGCATCATGGGACCTATTAAGTTTGAAACAGAACAAAAGCACAGAGAAAAGCTGGTTATTGCACGTTTAATCGACATTCGTAAGGCACAACAAGAGTTTCGTATGCGCCATGAAGGTAAATACACAGCAAGCTTTGACACTTTAATCGATTTCGTAAAAACTCAAAAGATTCCTTTCATTATGAAAGAAGGTGTTCTTTCTGATAAACAATTGGAAGATGGTATGACAGAAAGAAAAGCGATGGTTCTTATCAACAAAGCAAAGAAGACCGGGAATTGGACAGAAGTAAAAGCAGCCGGTCTCGCAGACTTTAAGCGTGATACAATGTGGGTAGCCGTTATGGATACCATCTTTACCAAAGGTTTCAACGCTGATTCTTTAAGATACATTCCTTTCGGAAATGGTGCACAATTTGAGATGGCGGCTAAAAATGACACAACAAAGTCAGGAGCTCCAATCTATTTGCTCGAAGTTAAAGCTCCTTATGATTCCTATTTGAATGGTCTTGATCAGCAAGAAGTATCAAACCTCAAAGACAAACAAGCCAAATTAGGCCGATATGCGGGTTTGATGGTTGGATCTCTCGAAACGCCAAACAACAATGCCGGTAACTGGGAATAATAATAAATAAAGAACATGCCCGAAAGAGCAATAATAGAAAACATCGATTTTAGTAAATCGGATCAATACACACTATCCATCCGTCTGAGTACGGATGGATTTTCTTTTTCTGTGTATAATCCTCTACATGAGGGAAGTACATTCCTCACTAGAGTTCAGATAGACCCTAGTCTCTCTCTTACCGCTAATCTGAAACGAGTCTTTCGTGAATCAGACTTTCTAAGCCACTCTTACAAGCGGATTAACATTGTAATGGCAGGAAAGCGGTTTACGATGATACCTTTTGAATTATTTGAAGATGAACAGATTGAAATGATATTCTATCATAATCATCAAAAGCGGGAAAACGAAATAGTACTCTACAACATATTGAAAAAAAACAATATTGTCGTTATATTTGGTATGGATAAAAGTGCTCACCAATTCTTAGCAGAACAATATCCTCATGCTAAATTCTATTCGCAATCCACGCCTATATCGGAGTATTTCTCCGCTAAAAGCCGATTGGGAAACAGCAAAAAGATGTATGCCTGCATACAAGACAACACAATGGATGTCTATTGCTACGAACGCGGACATCTACTATTGGCTAATTCTTTCGAATGTAAGCAAACAGAAGATCGTGTCTATTATTTATTATATATCTGGAAACAATTGAATTTAAACCAAGAAAGAGATGAACTTCAACTCACCGGAACAATAAATGATAAAGAAAAGCTTACTCAAGAATTACGAAAGTTCGTCTCACAAGTATTTATTATTCCTCAAAGTATATTTACAGACATCCAAACATTAACATCATGCGAGTTATAAGCGGCATTTATAGAAGAAGAAGATTTGATATCCCTCAGAATTTTAAGGCGCGTCCAACAACTGACTTCGCGAAGGAGAATCTGTTTAATGTACTAGCCAACCATATAGATTTTACCGATGGTATATCAGCCCTTGATTTATTCTCGGGCACTGGTGGAATAAGTATGGAACTTATCTCTCGTGGTTGCGATAAAGTGATCAGCATTGAAAAAGAAGGAGCACATCATGCTTTTATCTCCAAGATCATGCAAGATGTAAAAACAGACAAATGCCTTCCTATCCGGGGAGATGCGTTTAAATTCATCAACAGGACCAAAGAAAAATTTGACTTTATATTTGCTGATCCTCCTTACGAATTGAAGGAACTAGAGACGATTCCCTATTTAATATTTAAGAATGAGCTACTAAAAGACGAAGGATTATTCGTCCTTGAACACGGAAAAAAGAACCACTTTGAGACACATCCCCATTTTCTTGAAAGAAGAGTATATGGTAGTGTTAACTTCTCTTTTTTCTCATCAAAGCAACGGGGAGAGGAGACGAATGACTGATTCTATCGCCCTCTTTCGCAATGGACGCTTCAGCCAGCTTTTCAGAAAAATCCGGGAACAAGATCGTTGATCCAACAAAAAGATCTCCTTCATGTGCAGTGCCGTTTCGGTATCGTATATGAAGGCATTAACCTCAAAGTTGTGTTCAAAACTGCGGAAATCCAGATTTGTAGACCCTACAGTAGAAAACATGTCGTCGGACACCATCAATTTTGAATGCAAGAAACCTTTCTTATAAAAATAAACTTTCACACCTGCTCTCAATACATCTGCCAAATAAGAATAAGAAGCTGAATGAGTAATTCTGTTATCTGCACGTTTAGGCAACATCAGACGAACATCCACTCCTGCCAAGGCAGCCGTTTGCATAGCAGCCAATATGGATTCAGTTGGCAAAAAGTAAGGCGTCTGCATATAAAAATACTTCTTTGCACCCGAAATTGCGATTGTTAATCCTTGCATTATTTCTTTCCAAGGACCAATTGGATCACTCGTTACAATCTGAGCCAAAGCCTTTCCACAAGGTTCTATTCGAGGGAAATAGCGGGAAGAGCTAACAATGGTACGATCTACAAAATACCAATCCACAAGGAAAGCTGTTTGCAATCCGTGCACAGCCTTGCCCTCTATCAATATGTGTGTATCTCGCCATACGCCCCACTTAACTCCACGTATATACCTCTCTGCTAGATTCATTCCGCCAACAAATCCTACCCTACCATCTATCACTACTATCTTACGATGATTACGATAATTCACTTTACTCGTAAACAGAGGAAAACGTACCTTCAAGAATGCCCGTACCTCTATGCCTTCATCCTTCATTTCCTCAAAAAAGCGATTTGGCACATGCCAACAGCCCACATCATCGTATATTACCCTTATCTCCACACCACTACGAGCTTTATCAATCAACACATCACGCACCAGGCGACCCACTGCATCATCCTCAATAATGTAGTATTCCATATGTATGTGATGTTTCGCTTTGTTCAACTCGCAAAGCAAAGCTTGTAACTTGGCATAGCCGTCGGTATATGCCAGTACTCTGTTGCCTTCAAAAGGAAGAGCCTGGTTCGTCTCTTTAAATAGTTGAATCAAGCGAGCATATTCATCAGGAAATTCACACTTTTCTTGAGCCAGATACTCAGCCATTGGTTTTTTCATCAAACGATTATAGATCTTTTTTCCGATAATTCGTTCACGGCGCGTGCTCCTACCAAAAAAGAAATAAAACACCAACCCCACCAGCGGCAAGAACGTCAGAATCAAGACCCAGGCAATAGTCTTCACCGGATTACGATTATCAAGTACCACTACAACAATTGTTCCGATGATTGCTCCGAAATACATCAGGTCAAATACGACTTTTGCTGTCTGGCTCAGAAAAGAAGTCCAATCAATCATTTGCAAATATTCAGATTTAAATAGATAGAATAACAAATGTACAAAGAATATCGGACAAGACAAAGCAAAGAAGCAAAATGCAATATCTATAGAGAAAAAATCCCGGACAAAGTATTACTAAGGCCGGGATTTAACAAAGTACATTTTGCGATGCACGTTTGCACTATCTGAATTAACTGGTTTGTTATTTTAGAGTGGACGATCGCCTCCGAAACCTCCTCCGCCGCCTCTGCCTCTAGGAGGTCCATCAGGACCGCCAGGGCGATCCATTCCTCTTTCTCCTTTTCCTCTATTTCCTCCAAAAGCATTTAAACGATAAATAAAGTGAAACATGAAATAACTATTTATAGCATTATACTCTGTATCCTGTCTCATACTTGCAGAGATGGTTCGCGACAAGTTACTCTGCTCTTTCAATATATCATATACTTGGAAACTAATAGTAGCCTGTTTCTTCTTAAGAAAATTTTTGGCCACCTGAGCATTCCAAATAAGTTCGTTACGATCAAGGCCTGAACTATAACCATTCCTCATGCTATAGGAGGCATCCGTAGCGAGAGTCACACTCCAAGGTAGAGTAACGTTAGTACTAGCTCCAAAAGAATAGTCAAATGTTTCCTTATTAGCTTGTGATTGCAGAGAGTTTTTTGAAACATTGTATTGTATTCCACTATTCAAGCCAAATTCAAACCAATCATTACGAAATGTTCCATTCAGTCTCTCCGAAAGGCTGAGGCTACGAGTAGTATTCTTCACAGCATCCGCATTAGTTAAGCTCGTATAGCTTACCATATTATTATACGATCCATCTGAAAAAGTAGAAATAGTAAACTTCTTATTCTTCAATGGAGTGTTGAATACAAATCCTCCATTTGTAGACCAATTTCCGTTTATATTCTCTGGCTTAGTGGTTTTACCTCCCGTTTCTTCATTATAGGTAACCATATCGCTTACACTATTAATCGTGTTTGTAAAACTGAGACGAAGCATCATGCTTCGTTGCGTCTCAGGTAGAAACGTATTATAAAAAAGCATGAAGTTATTACTATATGAAGGTTTCAATGAAGGATTTCCTTGCGTTATATTCAACGGATCCGAAATATCGGTTATAGGCAACAAATCAGTCATACTGGGTTGTGACGTTTTTCCCCGATAATTAACACGTAACTGAGTCTGCTTATTAAAACGATATCGATAATCAAATGTCGGAGAAAAGTTAATCACATTTCTAGTTGTGTCAACATTGATATTTCCCTGTTCATAACTAGTAGTAGAACTCTGAGGTTGTACACTAAAGCCAATGTTATACTGATATTTTTCACGAACAGTCTTTAAAGAAAGATTAAACTCATGAGTGTCATATGTATTCTCGTAAAATTTACTTAATGAGTCAAGAGGGTGACTCAAATAATCCGTTGCATCAGTATAGTCATAAGTATTCTTATCCGTTTTTTGGTATTTATGTTGATAACTATAGCTAAATTGCAAGAAACGCTTCGTAAAAATAGGTTCACTATACGTTGCCTGAATCCTATAATCATATCCATTATTCACATTATCAATATACTGATTCTGTTCAGAAATTGAGTCTTTCTTAAAATAGCGTACCTTCGAGTAAGAGTATTGATCCGAATCATCATCACTGTATCCATAAGACAGCCTCAATGTAATATTCCGCCCCTTATTATTTAGTTTACGATTGATTTGCAAGTTTCCGTCTGTAGAAACACCTTTGCTCAAACTAGACGATTTTCGTAGATTATAATTGACCAAATCATCAATATCATCTGTAAACAGGGATTCACCAAGCGTATACTGCAAAAGATTATCCGTATCAGACATCAACGAATGAGAATTAGAGAGATTATCCGTTGAAGAATAAGAGAAAGAAGGACGAAAGATTATGTTCGTCAAGCTATCCGGCTTCCATTCCATCTGGAAATCAGCATTCACTGCTTCCGATTTATTCAACTGGCTATTCAAAGCTTTAGAGAAGGAAGAGCCGCTTTGCAAGAATGTTTCAGATTGGCTGCTTGTCTTTATGTCTTTATCAGAATGGCTATAATCAACACTACCTCCTAATTGTAGTTTGCTCGTTTCCGTGGCAAAATTTATACCTGTCGTTTTAACAGCATTAATGCCACTATTAGATCCGCCACCTCGGCGAAATCCTCCACCACCCGGAAAACCCTGGTCATTTATATTGTTGGCATTCGCCACCACGCTCAATTGATCTCCATCGGAAAAACGATTCAGCATAGCCTTGCCTAAATAACGTTCCTTATTGCCATATCCAACATCCAAGTTACCAAACCAACCTTGGTTCATTCCTTTCTTAATAGAAAGGTCAATTACCGCCTCTTCTTCGCCGTCATCAATACCGGTGATACGAGCAAGATCCGATTTCTTATCGTAAGACTTAATCTTATCAATCATTTCCACAGGCAAATTCTTCATAGCTACTTTAGGATCTTTCGTAAAGAATTCCTTGCCGTTTACCATGATTTTCTTAATTGTTTTTCCGTTGATGGTAATCGTTCCATCATCCGCCACTTCCGCACCCGGCAATTTTTTCACCAATTCTTCGAGCATAGCTCCTTGCGGAACACGATAAGCAGAAGAATTATACACCAAAGTATCTTCAGATACCGTTACTTGAGGAGCTTCGGCTGTTACAACAGCCTCTTTTAGTTGAATAGCATCTGTATTCAAAGCAACAATACCCACATTTTTTGTCAGATTAGATGCTGAAAGTTGCAAAGGAATATTCTTTGTCCGTAACCCAATGTAAGAGACCACCAAGACATACTTTCCAGGTTTTACTTTTGGCAAGGCAAAGCGCCCCTTAGTCTGCGTTACCCCACCCGTGACATATGCACTATCGGGTAAAGACAATAAGCGAATGGTAGCTTGTTCCACCGGGTCTTTTGTATCTGTTTCGATTACTCTTCCCGATACTGTAATGTTTTTGTTTTGTGCGAAAGCGGACATGGCACCTACCAGTAGTAGTACCATCCCAACGATAATTTTTCTCATTAGCCTGTGTATATTGATTGAATAACAATTGCTTTTTTGACAAACAATAGTTCAAAAGGTTTAATCAATGATGCAATTATCTTTTAAAAAGTTTGTCTACAGTCGCTTTCTTAATGCCATATTCCAAACAAATCACATTCATGACCAGAAAAGTAAGGAAAGAAGAAGTATCCACAGACATCAAATCACCAATCGCAACCCGATAAAGCATTCCTCCAAAAACAACAAGAATAGTCAGAAAGACAGCATATCTCATTGCATTCACACGTATCCGTTCTGTCTCTTGCGATTCATCTTTAGTCAAAGCTAAAAGAATCATCAATGCACCTAACATCATTAATAGCTTAGTACATTCTTTATAGAAAAGTAAGTTGCTATCGGTCACCGCACCTTGCATCACTAGCAGAAACGGGAAAAAGAGGGACAATACAAGGATAACATATCCTAATGGACGACAAAAAACAGGCAACATCGCTTTCATTTTCTTTTCATTTTTTATTAAGACAAAGATAGTTTTTTGTTTATATAAATAAAAAAGTTCTCTGCTTTTATGGACAAGCTTTTTGCTTTTTTAAGTTCTGTGCTTTAAGTTCTGCTTCTTAAATCCTATCTTTGCACACATAAGAAACCATTCATCAATTATGAGTAAACAAGATGTCATCCTATGCGAGAGCCTCGAAACAAGTCTCGCACGTGCCATTGAAAAATGCCCGCACGATAAACTGTTTATCTTGACCGACGAGCACACCACCGCCCTATGCATGCCCCCTCTCAGACTAGTTTCATCTTTAAAAGGTGCCGAAGAAATTATCATCGGTGCTGAAGATACGCATAAAACCCTTGAAACACTAGCCGGAGTGTGGCAAACGTTGAGCGAAAAAGGAGCCAGTCGACACTCCCTTTTAATCAACGTAGGAGGCGGAATGGTAACCGATCTGGGAGGATTTGCCGCTGCAACTTTTAAGCGAGGCATTCCCTATATCAACATTCCAACCACACTTCTAGCTATGGTCGATGCTTCCGTGGGTGGCAAAACCGGTATTAACTTCAACGGACTAAAGAACGAGATTGGTTCATTTGCTCCCGCAAGTTCAGTACTTATTGAGACAGAATTTCTCCGCAGTCTGGATGCTAACAATTTCTTTTCCGGGTATGCAGAAATGTTGAAACATGGCCTTATCAGTACCACCGCTCATTGGGCCGAGCTACTTTCCTTTCCAACCGAGCAGATCGATTATGCCCGTCTCAAGCAACTCGTTGGACAATCCGTTCAGGTGAAAGAAGATATTGTAGAGCAAGATCCCTTTGAACATGGCATACGCAAAGCACTTAACCTCGGACACACTGTTGGTCATGCTTTTGAAAGTCTCGCCCTTGCCGAAGATCGCCATGTACTCCACGGATACGCTGTAGCTTGGGGCATTGTTTGCGAACTCTACCTTTCGCACATCAAGGTAGGTTTCCCTAAAGATAAAATGCGGCAGACCATCCAATTCATTAAAGAGAATTACGGCACTTTCGTTATTGACTGCAACAAATACGACCGCCTCTACGAATACATGCAACACGACAAGAAAAATACAGCAGGCGTCATCAATTTCACCCTATTGAAAGAGATAGGAGATGTAAGTATCAATCAGACAGCAAGTAAGGAGGAAATCTTCGAAATGTTCGACTTCTATCGGGAGTGTATGGGAGTATAGAACAATAGTTAAGCCAAAGAAAATGCATAAAAAAGGATGCGTAATGTTTGGAGTTTCAAAATGAAACTGTAACTTTGCGCTCCGAATTCGGGGTGTAGCTCAGCCCGGTTAGAGTACTCGTCTGGGGGGCGAGTGGTCGGAAGTTCGAATCTTCTCACCCCGACAAGCTGAGCAATAAGGAGTTAAGTGACAAACTTAGCTCCTTATTTTTTTTATGCGTGACATCTGCTATATTCTACAGTGATTGTTATTTCTTTTCGGGTACTAATTTACCAATGAGGTTAGGAAGATCCATAGGCGCATTTGCTTCTTTCATAGCCTCACGAATCTGTTGTTTCTGTTCAGGAGTGAGTATTTGTGCCATTTGTTTAAAGACATCTCCAAGAGATACGAAGATAGAGCCCAAAGCATCTCCAAGTTCTTCGCTATACTGATTATTAAGCGTATCGCTAGGCTGCTCGGCTAGCAAATTTTGGTTCATCTTCTGAATGACCTCTACCAAACGAGTTACAATAACCGGTTTTGCTTTCTCTATGGAATCTTTCAAAGTAGTTAAAAGCTCTATCTGCTTTGCGGTTAATTGATTGGCAGTATCCTTCGCTATAGCAGGTTCAGGAATGTTCCATTGAGCCACCTGATCTTTTATTTTCAATCTCTTACGGGCGGTGAAAGTTCGATTATTAATATCTGTCTTCCCATCAGTAGTTCTTTCCACAGCATCCCAACTGCCCAGCGTGTATTTATATTCATACTTCTTATGATAAAAGCAGGGGATTTTCAAAGTATAATGCTTACTATCAATCCGTTTCATACAATAGTTACTGTCTCGCGGGTTCCACCCATTAAAAGAACCGGCAATAAATACAGCAGAATCTTTTTGAATACCACTGCCGGGTAGTTCTACAGTAAGATGTACAGAACCCACTTGCGCATTTACACTGACGCAAGTAATCAAATATCCAACAAAACAAATAAAAATGTAACAACCTTTTTTCATGATAACATCACTTTAAATTAATCAATAATTAATTAGACCTTTCCTTCAGTACAATTGTTACACAAAAATAACGTTATTAAGTCTAATTAACAATTTATTTTTCTCTTAATATAGAATGAAGACCTCTCCAATAAACGAATGCGCGAACCCTCCTTTAAAGCAATCTAAGCAGAAAGATAAGCATTCTACAAAAGAATAACCTTCTTTTTATTAAATTTGCACTGTTTCCATGGATTGGCGAAGTTAAAATCAAACAACTAACCATCAAAGATAGGGGTATTATAATTAATTATTATGAGGATAAATGTTACGGCTGGTAATTTAAGCACACTACTTGATGCTCAAACAAATATAAATACGCTCTTAACTATCACGGGAGAGATTAATGGGGATGATATTACTACTATACGTAGCATCGCAAATTTATCAACTCTTAATCTTACAGACGCTAGTATAGTAGAAGGTGGACGTTTTTACAACGAACAGAGGGATTATACATCTATTGCCAATAATGAGATTCCTGACTACATGTTATCTGGCTTTGAGACAATAACATCGATATCCATACCCAATACAGCTAAGAGTATTGGCAAAAAAGCTTTTTCCGATTGTACGGGACTGACAGAGATTAACATCCCTGGAAGTGTTATGTCAATAGAGAATGGTGCATTCGAAGGCTGTATAGGATTAACTTCGGTCATTATACCTCGCGGAATAATAGGCAGAAGTGCATTCTCAAATTGTTCGGGATTAAGTGCATTAACGATAGGCGATGGTGTAAGTGCTATTGGTGAAGCTGCGTTTCTTGGTTGTTCAGGAGTGACATCTCTTACCATTCCTGATAATGTGACTGTAATTGGCGACCAAGCGTTCAAGGATTGCACCGGAGTAATTTCAATCCATATTTCTAACAGAGTAACTTCTATTGGTGATCAGGCCTTCAGAAACTGCGCAGCATTAACCTCTGTTACTCTTTCTAATAATGTTACTTCTATTGGTGACCAGACATTCAGAGGTTGCACAGCTTTAGCCGCTATTACTCTCCCCGAAAGCATCGTTTCAATCCGTGAAAATGCTTTTATGGATTGTGAAGGATTAATCTCTGTCGGCCTTCCAAACAACTTAACATCTATAGAGGGATGGGCGTTTTACGATTGTTTCAAACTAACAAACATCACCATCCCCGATGCTGTTACCTTCATTGGTGAAGCAGCATTCTTTGGTTGTACAAGCCTGTCACTTATCACGCTACCTAGTGGCATAATTTCCATTGAAGACAACACCTTTCATGGCTGTAGCGCACTAAACACCGTCATTCTTCCAGACAGTCTCAGCAGCATTGGATATCACGCTTTTAAAGACTGTTCCGCATTGACTGAAATACATTGCAAGGCTTCGGTACCACCAAACGTAACCTCTGGTGCATTCAACGGAGTAGCTAAAAATCGCTGTAAACTATATGTTCCTGCAGGAGTTTATGCAACTTATGCCCATACAGCAGTCTGGAAAGACTTTCAAAGTATCATTGAAGAGCAAATTTCTTAATCAAGGTATTCTTTCTTACACATATCAACACAAAGGATAAATACAGACAACAATAGTGGCCCAAAAATAACTCCTAAGAAACCAAACAACGAAAGGCCTATAATCACTCCAAAGACAGTGATCAAAGGATGTATATCTGCCATCTTCTTCTGCAACATAAAGCGTATGAGATTATCTACATTCGTAATGACAATAATTCCATAAGCAGCCAGTCCGATGGCTTGCGCCCAATCGCCCAACAAAGCCAGATAAATGGATAAAGGAAGCCACACTAGTCCTGTTCCTACCATAGGGATAATCGTGGTGAAACAAGTTATAACCCCGAAAAAGAAAGCATTGGGAGCTCCAAAGATAAAATAACCAATCATTGCCACTCCTCCTTGTATAAAAGCCAACAAAGGGATGCCAAGCGCATTCGACTTCACAATCAAATTAATCTCTCTCAGCACATACCTTTTATTCTTATCACTAAAGGGCAATAAGTCATAAGCGTATTTTTCCATCTTATTACCGCCGAGCAACATAAAGAAAAGAACAAAGACCAAGATAAACAGATTCATCACAAAGCTACCTAAGCCAGCCATAAAACTCTGTCCTATTTGAGTCAGAAAATTAACTACAGATGTTATATTGTCCTTAACAAGTACATCATAACCGGTTTTTTGTTGTACCAAATCAGCGACATGCTGAGCAGAGTTAACAAGTGCGGCTTCGTCAAGATTTATACCTTCCAATCTGGTTAAAACCAGCCATACAAATAGAGATAAAGGTATCAGAAAACAAAGAATAGATTCCAATAAAAGAAGTATTGCCACTAAGCTACGTTTCATTCGTCTCTTTTCTGTGAGATACATCAACTGACCTCGCAGCATAATATAGATGGTAAAAGCTCCTAATATACCGCTCAGATAGGGTGTAAGTTCAAAGAATAAAAGTGCTCCCAGAGCTAGTACAATAACAATCAGAGAATATTTCCAATAGCGTTCTTTTTCAGTCATAGGGTTACTTTTTTATATATTACCAGTCTTTGAGACTATATGCAAATATAGAGTTTTTTCTCATTCTCAAGGTTATATATCTAATTATAATCCTTCACCTGATTATCAGCAAGAAAACAATTATAACTTTCCAATTGTTTTAGAACAGATAATGAATCAAAAACGTAAAGATCCATGAGTTTTTGAAATGCATTAACACCCTTTCGCCAAGACTTTGACTAGGATCGTTTAAATCCATCAAGGCATTCAAATCACAAGATATATCACAATTTGTATTACCATAATTAACGACAAAAACAAAGTCCGTTTTATTCTTCGTTTTATAAAAGGCAATTGACCAAGAATAAACAACCCAGTTAGCAGACCCATTATCATTGCTTGGCTATAATCTTTTCCCAATGGATCAAGAGTAAATAATAGCGCATAAATTAATGATAATATAACTATAATAGATACATGCAATATATCTTTTCTATTTTCACGATCAACATTATCTTTCATATCTTTTTCATAGTTAATTTTAGGTTTCTATTATACGTGGAATTATTACTACATACACCTCCTGAAAAAACAAGCTTTTTCTTGCATGATCTTTCACTTATATTACAACAAATGTAATATAAGTAAAGAATGGTTTGGCAACGATTATTCCTTTCTATGCATTCAAGCATTTTTCATAACAATAGAAAAAACCTTTTCTGAACGATACGATTCCCCTCCTTCTATATCCTCTGCCCTCATAGAGTGCTAGCGCACTCGAGTTGGTAGCGAAAGCATCCAAGCGGATAGTGGCATAGCCTGCTTGCAAGGCATAATCTTCCACGAAAGCAAGCAACTTCTTAGCAATGCCCTTCCCCTGTTGCTCTGGATTAACCAACAGTCGATGCAATATAAGAAATTCCCCTTCTCTCACTTCCCAATCCACGGCATCATATTCAGAGTCGCAATATTCATTAACAGCCAGGTAGGCACACAATCTATCTTCCTCAAAATAACCATACCCAAAGCCTTTCTCCAAATCATTTATAATGGTTTCTTCATCCGGGTATACCTCATCCCACTGATAAATGCCCTGACTATTCATCCGTAAAGTTACCGCACGAACCATCTGCATAATTTGTTCAACATAATCAATCTGTATCGGCTGTAATTTCTTTATCATAATAATGAACTTCCATAGAACATTAAATATTTCTCAATGTTCGATTCAATATATTCAACACTATGATGACCCGGGAATATATAGTTCTGAGAACTGACACCCTTCTCTTTCAATATTTGATGCAAAGCAGAACAACCTTCATAAAATCGACCTTCGTCCTTATCTCCGGCATCAAGATAAACATCAATATCAGAAGAAATAGTATTATTTGCTGCAATACATATCGGGTCATACTTTTTCCACACACTTATATCTCTAAAATAGCCTTTATCTTCCTCTTCAAGTGTCAGCTCTAAAGCAGGCATGTGCCCTCCTACTTTAGAAAACAGGTGCTGATGCCGGAATACATTGTGAAGGGCTATATAGCCTCCGGCAGATGCCCCACCTATATATCTGCCTTCCCGATCTTCTATGGTATTGAACGTTTTATCGATTAAAGGTATTACTTCTTGTATAAGATAATCTTCATACATTCCCAGATTTATAATCAGGGAATTGCGATCGAGCACCTCTTGACAAATTAAAGATGAATTTATTCCTCGACTATTATCAATTCTGGGAGAAACAATTATCATTGGCTTGATTTTGCCATTCTTTATCATCCTGTCTGCCTTACTGCTTAGACCTGTTTCCAGCATTATATTTTCATCACCACTTCTTCCGTGTAGGAAATATAGTACAGGAAGAGGATCTAAACGATCGTAACCTTCAGGAAGATACACCAGCATTGACATCTCTTTACCTAGTGCTTCACTGTAGAAAGTAACTCTCTCAATTTTTGATTTATTCATCTTTATATAAGTTCTTTATGCTCCTTTGCATTAACAGCACCACTTGGCGATAAATATCCACAAATTCACTGGCGACGCATAATACACATTTATATCAAAGCATCTATGATAGTATAAACAACTTTTGCCTCAGGCTCTGTAGTAGTTATTGTTATCGTATAGATCTTCCAGAGCTGATTAGATTTTGCTGAATTAACTTCTACGAGGGCTGTTGAGTTACTACAAGTTACTGAGACTGATGAAAGTTCTTCAGTTGAGATCCAATAATACTCCACTGTAGCACTCTCCCAGAAAACTGATGCATTGGTTAATTTCAGATCATCCGCACTAATTAAAAAACTGCCGGGGTTAGGAGCATAGTCTTTCCCATTTAGAGTAATCTTTTCAATCCCAATTTGAGTATTATCTAACTTAACGGGATTTTCCTCACTTTTCTCACAAGAAACAAATAAAATAGCCGAAATAATAAATAATAAAGTCTTCATAATAGTCAAGTTATAGTCTGTAAATAATCGTACAAAAGTAGAAAAAATAAAATAAAACACAAAATACAAATCGCTCATTTTTCTTAAAAATATAGACTCGTATTCTCCAAAAGATAATGTTCTAACCAAAAACTAAATAAATTGGATTTTCAAAAGTTCAACTTTTTTTCATGGATCCAACTTAACAAAAAACAAGCATAAATTCGATGGAGATGAAGCACTATTTCCCAAGCCCACACAATAATCTAACTAATTATTCCTACTTTTGCATTCAGAATCATTGTCTATCAAACCTGAAATTATGCGCTACAAACTATCTACTCCTTCACAACCAAAGGCTTCCATACAGCTTCCCGCATCCAAAAGCATTAGCAATCGGGCTCTTATTATTCATGCATTGGCTAAAGGAACAATCGTGCCGGGCAACTTGTCGGACTGTGACGATACGCAGGTAATGATTAAGGCGTTGACGGAAGGTAATGAGGTAATAGATATTATGGCAGCAGGTACTGCTATGCGATTCTTAACGGCTTACCTAAGCGTAACGCCGGGCACGCATACCATTACGGGGACAGCTCGCATGCAGCAACGTCCTATTCTCATATTGGTGAATGCGCTTCGGGAATTGGGAGCGCAAATTGAGTATGTGGATAACGAGGGGTATCCTCCTCTTCGCATCACGGGTTGCCGGCTATCGGCCAATGAGATTACACTAAAAGGAAATGTTAGTTCACAATATATTTCGGCTTTGTTGATGATTGGGCCTGCTTTGGAGCAAGGGCTTACAGTTCATCTCACAGGCGATATCATTTCACGCCCGTACATTAATCTTACCCTGCAATTAATGAAAGATTTTGGTGCCGCGGCCGATTGGTGTTCAGACTGTAGCATCCGCGTGCAGCCTCAGCCTTATAAGGATATGCCGTTTACAGTGGAAAGCGATTGGAGCGCTGCTTCTTACTGGTATCAGATTGCCGCACTTTCATCTACTGCCAAGATTGAGTTAAAAGGACTCTTCCGCAACAGTTATCAGGGTGACAGCCGAGGGACAGAGGTGTTTGCTAAACTAGGTGTAGCAACTGAATTTACAGATAGGGGCGTAACACTTCATAAAACGAGCTTGAAGGCTGAAAGGTTAGATGAGGATTTTATCGACATACCCGATTTGGCACAAACCTTTGTAGTTACTTGTGCACTGATGAACATTCCGTTTCGTTTCACGGGTCTGCAGAGTTTAAAGATTAAGGAGACCGACCGCATTGCGGCACTTATTGCCGAAATGGAAAAACTGGGTTACGTATTGCGGGATGAAGACAACTCCGTTTTACTATGGGATGGCGAGCGTTGCCAACCGCAAGAAGTGCCGGTGATCAAGACTTACGAAGATCACCGTATGGCGATGGCATTTGCTCCGGCCGTCATTTGCTTTCCACAAATACGTATTGACGAACCGAGCGTAGTTACAAAGTCATATCCCGGATATTGGGACGATTTACGTTCTGCCGGATTCTATATAGAACAAGATTAACTGCCTCTCTTACTTTGAAGCCAAAGTTTTCATACCTTTAAACCATTCGTTTCAATACGTAGAAACTTTTATTTTAAGGGAAGGAAACCATTCGTTTCCACGTATTGAAACTAAATAGGGCTTTGTGTGTCCGTAGACATATGAAGCCTTTGTTGTAGGTTTTCCTATAACACCATGTCGCTACTTCTTGCGGGCTATTTGCAGATTCGATTGACGTGCATAGCCAATGCGGAAGTTCAATGGCTTAGGGTCAGCTTGTTCGTAAGCAGTACGTAGTTCGGGTTGCACATACTTGGCAAACATGGAGATGGGCTTCAAGAATGTGCCATAAAGAGTAACGTCCCATTCTTCGGGGTTATAGAAAGGCAATGGAATTCCCGAATCATCTTGCAGCACAGCCGATGAATGATCTAAAACCGCCTGACGAATGGCAGAGAAATAGGTGACGTGCATCAGGTAGGAAGCCGACTTGATGAAAGTTGCCGTAGTGGTTGCATCAAACTTATCAAGATAAGCCAATAAAGGTTTTTTGTGAGGAAAACCACCATTGCTCAAGTCTGTAGAAAGATAATAAAGCGTCTGTAGTTTCCTTGTTCCGCTACGAAAATACTTAAATTCCACCATACCTGTGCCACGAACGATGGGGCTACCATCTTCATTTGTATCTGCAATATTACCTTCATCGGTAATCTTCACGTTGCGGATGCTGACAATCTCTCTACCCGAGCGAACCATTAATACGGAGATAATAGGAACGACACCATCTATTGTATCGTTGAAGAGTTCTTGTTTCATATCATCCGTACGGAAAAAGCTTAAGTTTAGAATATCTGATACCGCATTTTGATACAACCGATAGGTCGCTGTTGAAGGCTTATCAACATTGATAGGACGGCCCGGACGTTCCAAGCCAATTAGAAAATAAGTATCCATCTCAGGGAAAAAAGTATTGGGGAAAAGATAATCGGGACCACCAAACGGGTAGAACAACGTATGGCAACGAGCATTAATATCGGCTAATTCGTTTTGCCTGAACGCCATCAACTTGGGAGCTGTTTGCTGAAAGGCATTCCAAATCTGATCCATATTGCGGGCATGCGTCTTCCATGCTTCAGTTTCCATTAAATCATAGAGTTTGCTGCTGTCGTTTTTCACCGGAAGTCCGGCTACAAATCGGGCCGCATTGTTCAATGCCTCATCGGGCACCGGCTTCACTTCGTTTGTTTCACTCGTATCGCTAACCACAGCAATGGGTTCCGCTACAGGCACAGCCTGTTTCTTTTTAGGCTCGCAGGATGCCAGACACATAGGCAACGCAACAGCCAACACTAAGTAGTTTAGTTTGATTTTCATATAGAACGCTTATTTTTTATTTTTAGAATGAAGTACTAGTCTATTCAATAGATAAAGGCCCATACCGGTGAGCAGAGTTGCTAAACTCATCAGACTCATCCACATCGCTGATTGCTGATCATGGATAAAGGTATTTGTATAATCCTCGCACACCAGGTAAACTATGGACCAAAGAATGAGAACGATAAATACGCATGGCACAATGGGGTAACCCCACGTGCGGTATGGACGCTCTGCTTGTGGAAAACGATGACGATGAACAAAGACGCCAATTACCGTAAGCAGGGCGAAAAATGAAAGCGTGATTCCCGTATATTTTGTAACTAACTCGAAAGAATCGGTAATAATGAGCAACGCACTGATAACAAACTGCGCCCAGATAGCCACATAAGGCGTTCCTTTGGCTGATTTCTTTGATAAAGCACGCAGGATGTAAGTATCTTCGCCCATCACTTGTGAAACCCGCGGCCCCAGAAAAACCATGGAACTGATACTCGAAACCAGCAACAGAGCAATGAGCAATCCCATTACTCTTCCTCCGTTCAACCCAAAGATGTATTGTGCGGCAATGAGTCCTACTTCTACCTGCCCGGTCATTGCCGCAACAGGAGTTGAATAAAGAAAAACAGCATTGAGCAATAGATAAAGTAGCGTAACAATGAGGGTACTGATGAGCAATGAACGGGGAATGGTACGTTGAGGGTCACGAATCTCATTGGCCATGTAAGCCGAAGCATTCCAACCCGAATAGGCGTAGTAAACCCAGACGAGAGAAACAGCAAAACCTGTTGAAAACACGTCGGAGAAAGAAAACTCGGCAAGCGACGAAGTAATGCTTTGGGGAGCCGTGGGAAGAGAGAGACCGCAAACGATAAAGCCAAGTATGACAAGGACTTTAAAGAAGGTAAAAATGCGTTGTACGGTTCCGCCCATTTTTACATCATAGGCATGGATCAGCGTCACCAGAAAGAGAACACAAAGTGCCACAGCCATGGGATGAAGCACCGGAAACATTTTATAAAGGTAGGTACTCAGAGCCATGCAAGCCAATGCAACAGGAGCGGCAAAGCCAACAATAAATGATGCCCAGCCGGACATGAATCCAAGCATCGGGTGATAGATCTCACGCAGATAGTGATACTCTCCACCCGAACGAGGCATGGCGGCACCAAGTTCGCCGTAGACAAGCGCGCCACAAAGCGCTATTATTCCGCCCAATAGCCAAAGTAACATGATAGAAACAAAGTTTGTAGTTCCCATCAATTGAAAGCCTAGTGAGGTAAAGACACCTGTTCCAATCATATTGGCTACTACAAAAGCAGAAGCAGTTACCAGTCCGAACTTATATGTGTTGCATTTGTTCTTAATCATGTTTTCGCTTTATCAAAGGCACAAAAATACAATTAAATAAGTAACTTTGCAGAAATTCCTAAATTAATTATGTGGATACTTGTTATTGGCTTATTATTGCTTGCTGTCATAGCCTTGGCGCTAGGATACATACGCAACAAAAGCTTACAGAAAAAGATAGATAAGGGAGAATTAAATGAGTTTCCCGAAGCAAAAGAGCTAGACGTAGAATGTTGTGGTCAACATGAAACGTGCGAGCGTGACAGTCTGTTGGCAGCCGTTAGCAAGAAAATAGAATACTACGATGATGAAGAGCTGGATGAGTATATTGGCAAAGAGTCCGACAAATATACTTCTGAACAAGCAGACCAGTTTCGTGATGTATTCTATACGATGAAGGATGTCGATGTAGCCGGATGGGTGCGTAGTTTGCAACTAAGAGGAATCAACTTACCGGATGAACTTAAAGAAGAAATCTTCCTGATTATCGGGGAACGGAGAAACTAATACAACATGATGGATTTACTGCAATATACATTCTTTCAGCATGCATTGCTCGGCAGTTTTCTGGCTAGTATTGCTTGTGGTATTATTGGCACTTACATCGTCACGCGACGGCTGGTGTTCATCAGCGGCGGCATCACCCATGCTTCTTTCGGAGGCATCGGCATCGGACTGTTTGCCGGTATCTCTCCCATCCTGTCGGCAGCAGTCTTTTCGGTATTGTCGGCCTTTGGCGTAGAGTGGCTCAGCAAGCGTAAAGACATGAGAGAGGATTCAGCCATTGCCGTGCTCTGGACATTGGGTATGGCACTGGGCATCATGTTCAGCTTCCTCTCACCCGGTTTTGCGCCCGATCTCTCGGCCTATCTATTTGGTAATATACTTACCATAACGCAAACGGATATTCTTTTGTTGGCCGTACTTGCATTGGTGCTCATTCTTTTCTTCACGCTATTTATCCACCCCATTATTCACGTAGCTTTCGACCGTGAGTTTGCCCGTTCGCAAGGTCTTCCGGTCGTTTTCTTCGAGTACATACTGATGATGTTTATTGCCCTCACCATCGTGTCATGCCTGCGCATGGTAGGTATCGTACTTGCCATTTCGTTACTCACCATCCCGCAAATGACAGCTAATCTGTTTACCTATAAGTTTAAACGAATTATCTGGTTCTCCATCGGTATCGGTTATCTGGGCTGTTTGGGCGGATTGTTCATCTCTTACTTTCTGAATGTGCCTTCGGGAGCTTCCATCATTTTCTTCTCCATCATCATCTATGCGATGTGCAAAGGAGGAAAAAGTCTTTTCTTCTCAATAACTAAAAGATTAGCAGATAAAAACAGTAAATAAAAAATAGAATGGAAATCAAAATTGAATCTTTAGACCAAATTCACGAAGCAGCTAAGATGTTTATTGCTGCCATAGATGAGAATACTGTCTTTGCCCTCTACGGCAAGATGGGTGTCGGAAAGACTACTTTCGTAAAAGCGATCTGCGAAGAACTGGGCGTAACCGACGTGATTAACTCTCCCACCTTTGCCATTGTGAACGAATATCGTTCGGAAGAGACGGCCGAACTGATTTATCATTTCGACTTCTATCGCATCAATAAACTGGAAGAGGTTTATGATATGGGATACGAAGATTATTTTTATAGCGGCGCGCTTTGCTTCATCGAATGGCCGGAACTGGTAGAAGAATTATTACCGGGAAATACCATCAAAGTATCCATTGAGGAGCAAGAAGACGGGAGCAGAACGGTTACAATGAACCAATTATGAATCCGCAGTACTTTGTTCAGGGAATTTTTGCTGTTGCAGGTATCGTTGCGATACTTGCAGCCGCACTCAATTGGGATTGGTTCTTCAATGCGCAGAATGCCCAACTGATTGTACGCAATGTGGGTCGCAAGCGTGCCAGATTGTTTTACGGCGTACTGGGTATCATTCTCGTGGGCATGTCTCTTTTCTTTTTCTACAATAGCTGAAGATTCTTCATCTCAAGGTATTTATTGATCACATCAATCGAGAGTTTATCCGGTGTAGTAAGCAATGCATAAATACCATTCTGCTTTAGAGTGGAGATGATAAGACGTTTTTCGAAAACAAACTTTTCGGCAATAACCCGATGATAATACTCTTCAGTACTTTGAGGTTGATCGGCAATAAGCGTTTTCAATTCCATATCTTCAAAGATAACCACCAACAAACAATGCTGACGAGCGAGTTGGCGAAGATACGGAAGTTGCCTGTTCATACTGTTTAGACTATCGAAGTTGGTATATAGCACCAAAAAGCTACGTTTGCTGATGTGCTTACCCAAATGCACACAAAGTGAAGAAAAATCGGTCTCTCCAAAAGAAGTATCTTGCTTATAAAGGTTCTCGAGTAATCGTTGCAGTTGCCCGCTTTGTCGGGAAGCAGGCACAAAAGTATCAAATTCCTGATTGAAGGTGATCAATCCCGCTTTATCTTCTTTTCGCATGGCAACGTACGAAAGTACCAAGGAGGCATTGATGGAATAATCGAGTAACGTCATCCCGGCAAAAGCTTGCTGCATGATACGTCCTTTATCAATCACGCTGTATATTTGTTGCGAACGTTCATCCTGATACACATTCACCATCAGTTCATGACGTCTGGCACTGGCTTTCCAGTTAATCATGCGATAATCATCGCCCTTCACATACTCTTTTATCTGTTCAAACTCCGTATGTTGCCCCACTCGCCTTAGGCGCTTTATGCCCAGTTCCGTTAAGCTATTGCTCATAGCCATCAGTTCATACCGGCGAAGCATCAGAAAAGAAGGATAGACCTTTACCGTCTGCGGCTCTCCGCAAGTGAAGCGTCGTTCGATGAGTCCCAGACGCGTAGAAGCAAACACTCTGATGCGCCCGAAAACATATTCTCCTCTCCTGACAGGGCGTAGTTGATAAGTAACCGTTTCGCTGCCACCTTTAGGCAAGAACAGGGGGAAAGAAAGATCACGCAACTGAAAAATAAAAGGAACTTCGTCAATTAGGGTAAGACTTACAGCAAAGGCATAGCTGTTCTGAACAGTGATTCGTACGTCGTTCTCATCGCCATTGGAGAAACGCTCTGCACAATGCCTCGCAGCACTAATGCCTCTGACCCGGTAGAGCAATACTCCATCTATCAACAGACAAAAGATAAATATTGCAAGCAGTAACTGTCCGGCCAGAAACAGAGAACCGAGCAGGTATCCGCCACCAAGTAGCAAGATGAGTAGCAGGGCAAAAAGATAAAAACGTTTTGTAAGAAACATTACTTGGGTACTTCTACTTTATCAATTAATCGTTGAGTGACTTTAACGGCAGAGTATCCTTCCATTTCGGCTTCAGCAGTAAGTATCAGTCGGT
>Ga0316602_10000092_pt1 | contig 94121 bp, 73 predicted proteins | sample OWC_soil_day10_C_FD_203103 | JGI IMG/M metagenome (GOLD analysis project Ga0316602, IMG submission 203103) | Wetland soil microbial communities from Old Woman Creek delta, Ohio, United States - OWC_soil_day10_CT | ecosystem: Environmental > Terrestrial > Soil > Wetlands | place: USA: Ohio...
TCCAGCGCATGGCTTCCATCTTCTCGAAGGCCACCAGGATGTCGGCGCCGCCCTCTTCGATCACGGGGCTGTGCACTTCCTTGCCGTAGCGCACCTGGGAGGACACGGAGCCGCCCCGCTGGGACATGCCGTGGATCTCGCTCATCTTCACGTCATAGCCGGCGTCCATCAAGGCGACGGTCAGCAGCTTGGCGGCGAGAATGGTGCCCTGTCCGCCCACACCCACCAGAATGATGCTCTTGGTCATTACTTGGTCTCCTTGGAAATGGCCTGGATCTTGGGGGGGCAGGTCTGGATGCAGACGCCGCAGCCCACGCACTGGTCGCGGATGATCGAGACCTTCTTGGCAGCCGCATCGTAGGAGAGGGCGGGGCAACCGGTCTTAATGCAGCTCTTGCAGCCAATGCACTTGTCCTGGTCAATCACAGACTTGCTCTTGAAGGCCTCGGGGAACTCGGTCTTGTCCTGGGAAGAGAACTTCTTCAGCACGCAGGGCCAGCGGGTGATGATGACGGAGGGCTCCGCCTCGTTGGCCAGGGCCCAGTCGATGGCGTACTTCATGGCGGTCAGATCGTTGGGATCGACCTTCATGACGTTCTTGAAGCCCATGGCCTTGACCACGCCCTCGATCTCGATCTCGGGGGTTTCCAGACCCTGAAGGGTGTAGCCGGAAACGGGGTTCTCCTGGTGGCCGGTCATGCCGGTGATGCGGTTGTCCAGGATGACGGTGATGGTGTTGCTGCGGTTGTAGGCGATATTGACCAGACCGTTCATGGCGGTGTGGAAGAAGGTGGAGTCACCGTGAACGGCAACCACGCGCTTCTTGGCGTCGCCTTCCAGCATGTTGAAGACCTGCTGGGCGCCGTGGCCGGTGCCGGTGCTGGAACCCATGCAGTTGGACCAGTCGGTGGCGTTGTAGGGCTCGGTGAAGGCCAGGGCATAGCAGCCGATATCACCGGCGATGACGACGTTCTTCTTCTTGCCGATTTCGTAGAAGAAGCCGCGGTGGGGGCAACCGGCGCAGAGCGTGGGGGGGCGATCCACCACCTTGCTGCCATCGGTCTCGATGATGGGCAGGCTCTTGCCTTCGACGGAACGGCGGATGACATCGGGGGTCATCTCGCCATTGAAGGGGAAGAGGTTCTTGCCGAAACACTCGATGCCCAGGAGGCGCACCTGCTCCTCGATCCAGGGATCGTTCTCTTCGATGATGTAGACCTTCTTGACCTTGGAGCAGAAGTCCTTGATCTTGCCCACGGGCAGGGGGTAGGTGAAGCCCAGCTTCAGGTAGGAGGCGCTGTCACCGAAGACTTCCTTGGCGTAGTTGAAGCAGACGCCGGATGCGATCACACCGATCTCGTCGCTGTTCATCTCGGCGAAGTTGAGGGGGGTGTTCTCGGAGTAGATCTTGAGCTTCTCGGTGCGCTTCTCGACCTCGATGCGCTGCAGGCGGGACATGGCGGGAACGGGGATGTTCTTCTTGATGTCCTTGACGTAGGGCTTGACTCCCACTTCAACGCGCTCGCCACACTCGACGATGCCCTTGGAGTGGCAGACGCGGGTGGTCATGCGGAAGAGCACGGGGGTGTTGTACTCTTCGCTGATCTCCATGGCGACCTTCACCATGTCCTTGGACTCCTGGGCCGTGGCGGGCTCGACCATGGGGATCTTGGCGTGCTTGGCGTAATTGCGGTTGTCCTGCTCGTTCTGGGAGGAGTGCTGGCCGGGCTCGTCGGCGGTCACGATCACCATGCCGCCCAGGGGGCCGGTGTAGGCGAAGGTGAACATGGGATCAGCAGCCACGTTCAGACCCACGTGCTTCTGGGAACAGATCGTGCGGGCGCCGACCATGGATGCGCCGATGACGGCCTCCATGGCGACCTTCTCGTTGGTGGCCCACTCGGCGAGGATGTCGCCCTTGTAGAGAGCCAGGTTTTCGAGAATCTCGGTGCTGGGGGTGCCAGGGTAGGCCGAGGCGTACTTGACACCGGCTTCCCAGGCGCCCCGGGCGACGGCTTCGTCACCAGTCAAGAGCTTCTTCATGGGTTCTCCTCCATCCGTTATTGGATAAGTGTGTAAAAAAACCAGTTATTTCAACCTTGGATCAAAATGTGCACACAGGAACCGCCATCAGTGAAACCCCGGGAGCCAGGCTCCGCATCTGGTCATACCTTTAGCGCCTCTCCCCATGACAATGGACCCGCATGAAAGAGATTTTCAATTTGAAGCCCCGGCATGGCAACAACAATCACGAGTGTTTTCAAGTTGTTGACGGACGTCACACATCACTGGGCGTCCCTTTCGGGGCAGCCACAGGGAAGGATCGGTCGCTTTCCGAGTTCCGCCAGTCAAGGACCCTCATTCGGGATGACTGGCTGGCGGCCCCCCCGGGCACGGCGCAAAGCAACACCGGCCCCAGTCAACCTGGGGCCGGCAAACAAAAGGTCGGTGTCCTACTTGGGCGGATGCGAGTGGAATTGAAGGGAGGGGCACTTCTCTGCTGTGGTGCGCCGCTGCCAATCATTCTCGAAGAGGATGGCCGGGTTGCCATCGCTGTCTTCCACCAGTTCGCCCCAGTAGCGGCTGGCCTCGGGCCATCCCCCCTCGATCCAGCGGGCCATCTGGTAGCTGCGGGGCTCCAGAATGACCGCACAGGCGTACTCGTCCTTGAGGCGATGCTGAAGCACTTCGAACTGGAGTCGCCCGATGGCCCCCAGGATGGGCAGGGGAGCACCCCCCTTGGGCCAGAAGACCTGAACCACGCCCTCCTCGGCGATCTGCTGGAGCCCCTTCAGGAAGCCCTTCCGGGCACCGGGATCCGCCAGGCGAACGCTGCTGAACTGCTCGGGGGAGAAGCGGGGCACCGCATGGAATTCGAGGGGACCCGAGGCACTGAGCACGTCCCCGATGCGGAACATGCCGGGGTTGATGAGACCCAGGATGTCGCCGGGATAGGCCTCGTCCACGATCTGCCGCTCCCGCCCGAAGAACATGTGGGGGTAGTTGAGCTTGATGGACTTCTTCTCACGCACATGCAGGGCGTCCATGCCCCGCTCGAAGTGTCCCGAAACGATGCGGGCGAAGGCCACGCGGTCCCGGTGGGCCTTGTTCATGTTGGCCTGGACCTTGAACACGAAGGCAGTGAAGGGCTGGTCGGCCTTGACCTCACCGCCGTTGGCCAGGGGGCGCCCCTGGGGGCATGGAGCCATTTCCAGGAACTCGTCCAGGAACTCGGCAATCCCGAAATTGTTGAGGGCGGAGCCGAAGAAGAGGGGGGACTGGCGCCCCGCGAGGAACTCCTCCATATCGAAGCTGGGCAGGACGTGGTCCATCAGCTCCACATCCTCCTTGAGCTGCTGGAGCTCGGAAGGGGTAAGGAGCGCGGCGATCTCGGGATCATCCAGCCCACCCTTCCCCGCCACCCGGGCCTTGCGGCCCGCCTTGGTGCGCTCGAAGACCTGAATCTGGCCCGTGGCCCGGACGTAGACGCCCTTGAAGTCAGGCCCGGACCCGATGGGCCAGGTCATGGGCACGGCGTGGAGCCCGAAGAGCTCCTCCACCTCGTCGATGAGCTCGATGGGCTCCCGACCGGGACGATCCAGCTTGTTCACAAAGGTGAAGATGGGAAGCTGGCGATCCTTGGCCACCCGAAAGAGTTTCTTGGTCTGCTCTTCCACACCCTTGGCGCAGTCCAGGAGCATCACCACGCTGTCCGCCGCCGTGAGGGCGCGGTAGGTATCCTCGCTGAAGTCCTGGTGACCCGGCGTGTCCAGCAGGTTGATGATGTGGTCGTGATATTCGAACTGCATGGCGGCGCTGGTGACGCTGATGCCGCGCTCCTGCTCGATGGTCATCCAGTCGGACTGGGCCATGCCCGAGCCCTCGCGGCCTTTCACTGAGCCGGCCCGATCGATGGCACCGCTATAAAGCAACAGCTTCTCGGTAAGCGTCGTCTTGCCCGCGTCCGGGTGGGAGATGATGGCGAAGGTCCGCCTTTTCTGGATTTCGTCGACAAGAGCCATGATTGGACGCCACAAAAAGGGAGCGGCCGGTCGGCCGCTCCGGAAGATTCTAGCACGCTTGCCCGGACTCAGCCCCCGGCCGCGCGCCTGTTTTCCAGGGGGACGTGTCATCATTCGGATTGATCATGTCCAGATACCCTGCCCCACGCTTCCGATCCAAAAGCCTCTCCCCCATCCGGGAGGCGGGACTCAAAGGACGTGAAGCCATCGAGGCCCGGATGGAGCAGCGCCTGCGCAGGGCCTGGCCCCTGGTGGTGGGCCCCCTCCTGATGAACCACACCCGCCTCCTGAGAGTGCGCGGCGGGATTCTACTGGTGGGCTGCTGGCAGGTGAGCGCCATCCAGAATCTGCGCCTTTCAGCCCAGGCCACTTGGCCCCAGGTGCAGGAGCGGATCAAGCGGATGCTCAATCTGAACCTCGAACGCATCGAGATCGTTCCCTGTGATCCACCGGAGCCGCCCGCCCCCCCGACCCCACCCAAAAAGGAGGATCCCCTCCTGGCGGTGCTGGAACTGCTGCGCCAGCGCCGGAAGGAAGGCTAGACAGGCGGCGCAGAGCAAGGTAGGATCTGATCTTTCGGGGCGTGGCTCAGCCTGGTAGAGCGCTCGGTTCGGGACCGAGAGGTCGGAGGTTCGAATCCTCTCGCCCCGACCAAAAATGGACGGCGATGCCGTCCATTTTTGTTTTTGTCGGGGCTGCCGGATTCGAACCTCCACCAGATCCTGAATGTCGGAGGTTCGCTCCATCTATCGCCTCGCTCCCGCGAGGCTCCCGCGCGCCTTCGGCTTGCGGAGATGGAGCCTCCCGCCTTACGCCGCGCATGCGCGGCTCCTGCTCGCCTGACGGCTCGCTGAGGCGGAGCCTCCCTCTCGCCCCGACCAAAATTGGACGGCAGAAGCCACGCACCAGGGAATGCGGTGAGCATAAGGGGCGGCGGCATTTTATTTGACATAGTCAATGACCTGATCAAACATTCCCACAGGTGATTGGACCGGAGGGAACATGCCACTTCAGGAGACTGACCATATCCGCCTTGCGGCACACCAATGCAGCGCCTGCTGGAAGTGCTTCGACATATGCAAGAACGGGGTTTTCAGAAAAATCGATCTTCCGTGGCACAAACACGTGTGCATCGGCGCACCCGCAAGGTGCACCGGATGCCGTGCATGCATACGCCAGTGCGAGTATGGAGCGCTCACGCCAGCCTCCGAGCCCCAGGAGGCAAGGGCGAGAACCTTGAACCCAGTTGGCACCCTAGCGAACATTGTCCTCCTCGCAAGTGGCTTGGCGACCGCTATCTCAGGACTCGCAATCCAGGTGGGGTTCCACATGGGCGCCGCATCCCATACCGTGAGGGCGTCGATACACCCATCTGATTCACCAGCGCTTACCGTCTGGGGGCTGGACAGGCCCCAGTGGGGGCTTTCGCATAAAATATCAATCTCAATCTTCTCTTTACTCCTCATCCAGCACATCATCCTCCGACGCTCCTGGTACGCACGTCTGCTGCGGCGGGGGAGCCCTTCCGGTCACCCTCAACTCCTTTGGCTCACGATCCTCATGGTATGGGTCGCCGTCACGGGGCTGTTGCCATGGGGACTGACTCTGCTCGGCGGATCCCCCCATCTCCGATTCATGTTTGTTGAGATGCATGACAAGTTAGCGCTTCCGCTGACGATTCTTCTGATTCTTCACGTCACGCAAAGGGTTCCGCGTTTCATCTCTCGCGCTCAACGGCGCGGCAATCGTTGACGTGCGCCATGAAACATGTGGAAATCGCCCCATGAGCACACGTGCCGAACAGATGGGGAAAGGACTGAACCATTCAGGCGGAGAGCCACACCTGCTGAGGGAGATCGTGCGTACGCATCAGGTGCTGATGACAGCGTTCTCGCGAGAAGTCGGCACTCCCCTGGCTCGCCTCGGAGTGATGCGCCTGCTGGCGGTGAGTGACCGCGAAATGGGCGTGATGGACTTGGCCCGCCAGCTCAACATCAACGCCGCCGCCGTAACCCGTCAGGTGCGTGACCTTGAATTGGAAGGGCTCGTCAAAAGATCCACCGATGCGCGTGACGGTCGCCGCAGTTACATCACCCTGAGTGAGAAAGGAGCAATTCTCTTCTCAGAATTCCACGACCGAAGTCACAAACTGGAGGAAGCGCTGGCAAAGCAGCTCAACAATGATGAGCTGATCATTACGATTCGTGTTCTAGGTCAACTGCGCGAATTTCTGGAAGGATGACCTTTGGAGTCAGGCTTCCCGCAGGAACCATCGCAGTCCTGCAGAACCGTAGACTCGGGCTTGGGATATCGTGGTGACTATGTCCATCCTCCAACCCCTTTTCGGCATCCTCGTCCTCCTGCTTTTCGCTTGGCTCATCAGCGAGAACCGCATGCGCATCAGGTGGGGCGAGATCGCGGTTGGGATGGCTGTCACCATCGCCCTGGCTGTCCTCATGCTCAAGGCTCCCTTCGCGCGGCAGGCCTTCTACCTCCTCAACAAGGGGGTTGCACTCCTGGAGGCCTCCACCAAGGCCGGGACTTCCTTCGTGTTCGGCTATCTGGGCGGTGGCGCCCTGCCCTTCGATGAGAAAACGCCGGGCTCGAGCTTTGTCTTCGCCCTCCAGTCCCTGCCGGTGGTGCTGGTGGTCAGCGCCCTGTCCTCGCTCCTCTTCTACTGGCGCATCCTCCCGATCCTGGTGAAGGCCTTTTCCTGGTTCTTCCAGAAGACGCTGCGGGTGGGCGGGGCTGTGGGATTGAGCGCGGCGGCCAACATCTTCCTCGGCATGGTCGAATCGCCCCTGTTCGTGAAGCCTTACCTGAAGGACATGTCCCGGAGCGAACTCTTCATCACCATGAGCTGCGGCATGGCGGGCATCGCGGGCACCGTGATGGTGCTGTATGCCTCGGTCCTCCGGAATACGATCCCCGACGCCATCGGCCACATCCTCATCGTGTCCATCATCAGCATTCCCGTAGCGGTGGTGATCTCCAAGATCATGGTGCCGGAAACCGGGAGGACGACTGCTGGCGAACTCTCGCCGCCCCAGTTGGCCACCAGTTCCATCGATGCCATCACCCTCGGGACCACCGAGGGCATTGGTCTGCTCATCAATATCGTGGCCATGATCGTGGTGCTCGTGGCTCTGGTCGCCTTGGCCAATGGCCTGCTGGGTCTGCTGCCCCCCATCTTTGGCAAACCCGTGAGCCTCCAGGGCCTGCTCGGCTACCTCATGGCGCCCGTGGTCTGGCTCATCGGAATCCCCTGGCGGGAAGCCCCGGCGGCGGGCGCCCTCATGGGCACCAAGACGATCCTCAATGAAATGATCGCCTACCTGGACATGGCGAAACTCTCCACCGAGGCCCTGTGCCCGCGAAGCAGGCTCATCATGACCTACGCGCTCTGCGGATTTGCCAATCTGGGCAGCCTGGGGATCATGATCGGCGGCATGGGCAGCATGGCCCCTGAGCGCCGGAACGAGATCATCTCCCTTGGGATCAAATCCATCATTTCCGGGACCCTGGCCACCCTGATCACCGGGGCCTTAGCCGGAATCATCTATTAGTTTTTCAAATCCATCCCCTGCGCGGCGAGCCTAAATGGCCTCCCCACCCAAGGGGGAGCATTTTCCCCAGCCTCAAACAGTCCTGGCCCTTGGGCTAATCCCCGAGCCATGGCACACTAGAAGACGGTGTTTGGCGGGGGTGAGCATTGTCCGTGACCGATGTGTGCACGATTTTCACTACATGCGGGAGCGAGGAAACGGCCTTGACCATCGCCTCGGCCCTTGTGGACATGGGCTATGCGGCCTGTGTCAACATCCTGCCCAGCATCAAGAGCTACTACTACTACCAGGGCGGAACGCACCTGGACGAAGAGGTCATGCTCATCATCAAGACCACCCGTGACAAGTTCGAGGACGTATCCAACACCATCACGGATCTGCACACCTATGAAGTCCCGGAAATCCTGATGATCCCCGTGGAAGCCACCTCTGCCCCCTTCCAGGATTGGATCAGGCAGGCTATCGTCCGGGACGAGCAGAATCTGGGCTAGGCCCAATCCGAACATTCCACCCCTACCCGATTCCTTCGGAAGGAGCACTCATGGAACAGCAACTGAACGGTGAATTCCTTCATGTCGTCGAGCAGGCGGCCATCGCCTGCGCCCGCAGCATCGGCCACGGGGACCGCAAGCACAGCGACCAGCTCGCGGTGGAAGCCATGCGCAAGGCCATGGAAGAGATCCAGATGGATGGCACCATCGTCATCGGCGAAGGTGAGCGGGACGAGGCCCCCATGCTCTACGTCGGCGAAAAGGTGGGTCGTGGCGAGGGCTTCCCCGCCATCGATATCGCCGTGGACCCCCTGGAGGGCACCAACCTCTGCGCCACCGGGTCCGCCAACGCCATCGCCGTGCTGGCCGCCTCGACCAAGGGTGGTCTCCTGCACGCTCCCGACCTCTACATGGAGAAGCTGGTGGTCGGACCCCAGGCCAAGGGCAAGGTGAGCCTGGATGCCGAGGTAGGCGAGAACCTCCAGGAAATCGCCAAGTCCCTGAACCGCAAGGTGGCGGACTTGACGGTGGTGGTGCTGGAACGCCCCCGCCACGACAAGATCATCTCTGACATCCGCAAGGCCGGTGCCCGCATCCAGCTCATCGGCGACGGTGATCTCAGCGCAGCCATTTCCGCGGCTGTTTCCGGCACGGGTGTCCACGCTGTGATGGGCATCGGCGGCGCCCCCGAAGGCGTCCTCTCCGCCGCCGCCCTGAAGTGCCTCAATGGCGAGATCCAGGGTCGCCTCTTGACCGACAGCAACACTGCCAGCCGGGAAAAGGCCGAAAAGATGGGCGTTGATTTCGACCGCATCTACTTCACCGAGGATCTGGCCCCCGGCGAGCACATCATCTTCGCCGCCGCCGGTGTCACCAGCGGCAACCTCCTGAAGGGCGTCCGCTCCTTCGGCGATGGCATCCGCACCAGCAGCCTGGTCCTGAACTACAACCCCCGCCGGGTTCGCTTCATCGACACCGTGCACGTCACCAGCGGCGACAAGGTCACCGTGCGCTTCTAGCACCCATTCCGCGCAAACCTGCTCGAAGGGCCTCCCCCGGGAGGCCCTTCTGCTGCCCGCTCATCACCCCGGCTCGGTCATGCCCAGAATGCTCTGTGAATTGAGCAGGACCAGGGGCCAGGTATCACTGTTGGAAGGATCGGGTTTCAGAAGTGGAGTCGCCCCCATCTGGCAATGCAGCAGCTCGATAAATCCGGGATGGCGTTGCAGGAAATCGGATATCCGGGTCCCCTTGGGCAGCTTGAGATGACCCTGGACACTTCCCTGACTGAGCAGGCAGATGACGGGATGATGGGAACTGGAGAGGGCTCCCAGGCTTCCGGTGATTTTTTCCATCCCCTGATCCAGGCTGGGCACGACCAGCAGTGCGGCGGTCTTGCGAAGGGCGAGGAAGGGCTGGAGCGGCCTGGCGCCGGGGAGGACCACCTTGGTGAGCTTGAGGAACTCCTCCGGGGCATTGAGGAATTCGACCAGATTCTTGACCACAGGAAGGTGCAGGATGCCATGGATCCATCCTGCCGGCGTAAGCACAAAGGCTCCCACAAGGTGCTGCGGAGGATGCGTGTTCGCCATCGAGTCTCCAGTCTGGTGCCACTTCCAAGGTTTATTCGGCACAGCACCGCCACGGCATGAATGAGCGACCACCTAAACGAAGGCCACCCCCGGATGGGGGTGGCGTCCTCGGGCGGAGTCGAAACTCCGGACAACGATCAGTTCTTGTAGGCCTCGTCGTGGACGCCCGCCACGGCACGGCCGGAGGGGTCCACCATGTTCTGGAAGGAGGCGTCCCAGGCCAGAGCTGCGGCGGTGCTGCAGGCCACGCTCTTCTCGTGGGGCACACAGTTGACGGCGGTGGCGCTGGGGAAGTGCTGCTCGAAGAGCTGGCGGTATAGGTAGGCTTCCTTGGTCTCGGGGGTCTTGACGGGGAAACGCTCCGCAGCGCCCCGCATCATGCCATCGGTGACTTCCTTTTCGGCGTAGGCCTTGAGGGAATCGATCCAGGAGTAGCCCACACCATCGGAGAACTGTTCCTTCTGGCGCCAGAGGACCTCGCTGGGGATGTAGCCGTCGAAGGCCTTCCGGAGGGGGAACTTCTCGATGGGACGGCTGTAATCGGCGTTCCGGGGGAGCTTGGCGGAGGGGTCCATCATCATGGCCACATCCAGGAATTCCCGATCCAGGAAGGGAACCCGGGCCTCCACGCCCCAGGCGGCGCTGGTCTTGTTGGCCCGCAGGCAGTCATAGAGGTGCAGCTTCTTGAGCTTGCGCACCGTCTCGTCGTGCAGTTCTTCGCCGTTGGGGGCTTTGTGGAAGTAGAGGTAGCCACCGAAGATCTCGTCCGCACCTTCGCCCGAGAGGACCATCTTGATGCCGAAGGAATGGATCTTCCGCATCAGGAGATACATGGGCGTGGAGGCCCGCACCGTCGTGATATCGAAGGTCTCCAGGTGGTAGATGACGTCCGAGAGGGCATCCAGGCCTTCCTGAACCGTGAAGGTGATCTCGTGGTGCACCGAGCCAATGTACTCGGCCACCTTGCGGGCAGGGGCGAAGTCCGGAGCCCCCTTGAGTCCCACGGCAAAGCTGTGCATGCGGGGCCACCAGGAGGGAGACTGGCCATCCTCCTCCACCCGGCCCTGGCTGTACTTGGCGGCGATGGCGGCAATGATGCTGCTGTCGACGCCACCGGAGATCAGCAGGCCGTAGGGCACATCGCACATGAGCTGGCGCTTGACCGCGCTCTCCAGAGCTTCCTGCAACACTGCGGGATCGTAGGGGGTGGTGGGGTAGAAGCCGGGCTCGGCCCACTTGGGCTCGTAGTAGTTCTGGAAGCCCTTGTCAGCCTCGTGACCCAGGTAGTAGTGACCGGCCGGGAACTCCTGGATCCGCTCGCAGTGACCCACCAGGGCCTTCATCTCGGAGGAGACGTAGAGGTTCTCCTGGCGATCCCAGCCCACATAGAGGGGGATCACGCCGATGGGATCCCGGGCGATGAGGAAGGTGTCGCGCTTGGTGTCGTACAGGACGAAGGCAAAGATGCCGTTCATCCGGTTCAGGAAATCCTTGGGGGCCAGCTCATCATAGAGGTAGAGGATGGGCTCGCAGTCCGAGTTGGTCTGGAAATCGTGGGTTTCCCGAAGCTGATGGCGGAGGTCTTTGTGGTTGTAGATCTCGCCGTTCACCGCCAGGACATTGCCGTTCATGGTGTCGATCAGGGGCTGGGCGCCGTGCTCCACATCCACGATGGACAGGCGCTCGTGCACCAGGATGGCGCGATCACAGGCCCAGATACCGCTCCAGTCGGGACCGCGGTGACGGATCTTGCGGCCCATGGCCAGGGCCACCTTGCGGAGCTCATTGGGATTGGACCGTGCGGGATCGATGTTCAATATGGTCAGAATGCCGCACATGTTTCCTCCGTAGACGATCACCCCAACCGGAGCTGGGTATAAACACACAGGATACCAGTCCGTGACACTTCAGTCGCGCAGGAATTAGGGAAATGCCTCTTGAATGGGACATCTGCCGCCCGCTTGCGCCACAAGCCAGAAGCCCTCCCGGAAAGCCAGGCTTTCCGGGAGGGCTCCTGTCGGAGGATGCGGACCTACTCTGCGGTCCCCTTCTCCTTCTTGACGTACTTCGCGAGGATCACCGAGACATCCGTAGGCGTCAGGGGTCCGTAGACCTGATTGTCCACCATGGCCACCGGAGCCAGGCCGCAGGTACCCAGGCAGCGGGTGCTGTCCAGGGAGAAGAGCCCGTCCCGGGTGGTTTCCCCGAAGTGGATGCCCAGTTCGTCCATGAGCCGCTGGGCCACCTTGTCCGCGCCCTTCACATAGCAGGCCGTTCCGAGGCACACGCTGATCATGTGCTTGCCCCGGGGCTGGAGGCGGAAGTAGTGGTAGAAAGTGGCCACGCCGGTCACCTTGGCCAGGGGAATCTGGGCCAGCTGCGCCACGGCGTGCATGGTGTCCTGGGCCAGATACCCGAAGTGAGCCTGGACCATGTGGAGGGCGGCGATGAGCTGCCCCTCGGAATGCTCCATGTCCCGGTTGTTCTCAATGAACGCGATGATGTGCGCGGGAAGGACCTCGAGACAGGCCGCCCGGACGGCTTCCCAGTTGTCAGTGATCGTAGTTGCGGTCTGGTGGTTCACCGAATCCCCCTGGGGCTGCGGGCCTGATAAGTGGTGTGCAGGAGTTGATGGGCCTTCTCGCCGTTGGGTTCGCCGAGGAACTCCGCGTAGAGATGGGCGATGGCGGGGTTTTCATGAGAGCGGCGCAGCTGCTTCTGGGCATCGATGCCGTAAAGCGCCTTGGCTCGGGCCCTGGAGATGTCAGGATCCATGGGGTCCTGGTACACCTGGGGATAGGGCTGGCCACCTCCCATGATGCACCCACCGGGGCAGGCCATGATCTCCACCAAGTGGTAATTCTTCTCCCCGGACTTGATGGCTTCCAGGAGCTTCTTGGCGTTGTTCAGGCCGTTGGAGACCGCAATGTTGATCTCCATGCCGTTGATCTTGATGGTGGCTTCCTTGATGCCCGTGACGCCACGGACCTCCGAGAATTCCAGGGGCCCCAGCTCCTCGCCCGTCAGTTTGACGGCGGCGGTGCGCAGGGCGGCCTCCATCACGCCTCCCGTGGCACCGAAGATGTCGGCGGCGCCGGAGGAGATGCCCATGGGACGGTCGAATTCACCATCCGGCAGCACATTGAAGTCGATGCCGTAGGACTTGATCATCCAGCCCAGTTCACGGGTGGTCAGGACCGCATCCGTGTAGGGAGTGCCATCGGCCATGGTGTGCTCGGGGCGCCCGGCCTCGAACTTCTTGGCGACGCAGGGCATGATGGCCACCACGGCGATATCCTTGGGATCCAGGCCCTTTTTCTCGGCGTAGTAAGACTTGATGAGGGCGCTGGTCATCTGCATGGGGGACTTGCAGGTGGAGGTGAAGCGGATCATCTCCGGGTAGAACTTTTCCAGGAAGCTCACCCAGCCCGGGCTGCAGGAGGTCAGCAGGGGCAGGTTCTCGCCCTTGGAGACCCGGCTCAGGAACTCCGTGGCCTCCTCCATGATGGTGAGATCCGCACCGAAGTTGGTGTCAAAGACTTCATCGAAGCCCAGGCGGCGGAGGGCCGTCACCAGCTTGCCCGTCACAGGGGTCCCCACGGGAAGACCGAAGATTTCGCCCAGGGTTGCCCGGATGGCAGGGGCCACCTGGACCACCACGTGCTTCTTCTCCGCGGCCAGGGCCTGCCACACCCGCTCGGTGTGATCCTGCTCCAGGAAGGCGGCGGTGGGGCAGACGGCAACGCACTGGCCGCACTGGATGCAGACGGAATCGTCCATGTTGCAGAGGTTGGCGGGGCCCACCACCGTTTCGAAGCCGCGCCCATGCTGGCTGAGGTTGCCCACGCCCTGCACCTCGGCGCAGACCCGCACACAGCGGCCGCAGAGGATGCACTTGGAGGGGTTGCGGATCACGGACTTGCTGCTCTCGTCGGTGGCGAACTCTTTCTTCTTGCCTTCGAAGAGGCGTTCCCGCACACCCAGCTGGTAGGCCAGGCGCTGGAGCTCACAGTTGCCATCGCGGTCGCAGGTCTGGCAGTCCTTTGGGTGGTTGTCCAGCAGCAGCTCCACGATGTCGCGGCGGGCCTGCCGGATCTCGGGGCTGTTGGTCTGCACCGCCATGCCTTCCCACACTTCCTGGCTGCAGGCAGTCATGAAGTGGTTGAAGCCCTTCACCTGCACCACGCAGACGCGGCAGGCGCCTTCAAGGCTCAGGTTCGGGTGGTAGCAGAGGCGGGGCAGATGGATGCCGAGACGCTCCGCCGCCTTCATGACGGTGGTTCCGGCTGGAACCTGCAGCGGTGTGCCATCGATGGTGAGATTGATTGATTGCTTGGTCATCAGACTTTTCCCAGTTGGATCGGCGTGGAAGAGGACTACTTGCGCTCGACCGCGTTGAAGCGGCAGAAATCGAAGCACTGCCCGCACTTGACGCAGCGGCTCTGGTCAATGACATGGGCTTCCTTCCGCTGACCGGCGATGCAATTGACAGGGCAGTTCCGGACACAGGCCGTGCAGCCGATGCAGGCTTCCGCATTGATCTCGAAGTGGATCATGGCCACACACTTCTTGGCGCGGCAGGTCTTGTCCTGGATGTGTTCGACGTACTCATCCCGGAAGTGCTTGAGGGAGCTGAGAACCGGATTGGGCGCTGCGCGGCCGAGACCACAGAGGGCCGTCTGCTGGCAGAGCTTGCCCAGCCGCTCCAGCTTGTCCAGATCCTCGAGGACCGCAGCACCGCTGGTTATCCGCTCCAGGATCTCCAGCATGCGGGTCGTGCCCTCGCGGCAGGGGGTGCACTTGCCGCAGCTCTCCTCCTGCGTGAAGGAGAGGTAGAACTTGGAGATGTCCACGATGCAGTCTTCTTCGGACAGCACGATCATGCCGCCGGAGCCCATGATGGAGCCCACCTTGGACAGGGGACCGAAGTCCACCGCCAGGTTGTCCATGGCGGCGGGAATGAAGCCGCCGGCGGGGCCGCCGGTCTGGATGGCCTTGAGAGCCTTGTCATCCTGGACGCCGCCGCCGATGCCGAAGACCACGTCCTTGAGGGGAGTGCCCAGGGGCACTTCCACCAGGCCGGTGTGCTTCACCTTGCCCGCCAGGGCGAAGACCTTGGTGCCTCCGCTCTCCTCGGTGCCCACGCTGGCGAACCATTCGCCGCCGTGGTTGACGATGGCTGTGATGTTGGCGAAGGTCTCCACGTTGTTGATGCAGGTGGGCTTGCCCCAGAGGCCCCGGGTGGTGGGGAAAGGAGGCCGGACCTTGGGCTGGCCGCGCTCACCCTCGATGGAACGGATCAGGGCCGTCTCCTCACCACACACGAAGGCACCGGCGCCCAGACGGATCTCCATCTCGAAGTCCCAGCCCGAGCCCATGATGTTCTTGCCCAGGAGCCCGGCCTTGGTGCAGAGGTCGATGGCGTTCTGGATCCGCTTGATGGCCAGGGGATACTCGGCCCGGATGTACCAGAAGCCCTTGCCGGCCCCGATGGCGTAGCCCCCGATGATCATGCCCTCCAGCACGCTGAAGGGATCGGATTCGAGCATACCCCGGTCCATGAAGGCGCCGGGATCGCCCTCGTCACCATTGCAGATGATGTAGCGGGTCTTTTCTTCGTTCTGGGTGGCCAGCTCCCACTTCTTGCCCGTGAGGAAGCCGCCACCGCCCCGGCCCCGCAGCCGGGCCTTGAGGACCTCGTTGATGACCCACTGGGGATCATTCTTGCCCAGGACCGTCGCCAGGGCCTTGAAGCCGTCAAGGGCGATGTATTCCTCCAGGCTCTCGGGGTCCAGAACGCCGCTGTTACGCATGGCGATCCGGTTCTGGGCCGTGAAGAAGCTCACATCGCCGTACATCTCCGTGAACTTCTGGGAGACCGAGGACTTGGCCCCCTGCCCTGCGCCAAGGTTCTGCCGATCCAGGGAACCATCCAGGGCGTGCTCCGGAAGGGGGCAGCCCTTCTGGATGTGCTTGGTGAAGATCTCGTGGACAAGCTCCCGGTTCACCCGCTCGTATTTGACGGGTGCCTGGCCCGGGACGAAGATCCCAACGATGGGCTCCTTGCTGCAGCGCCCCGTACAGCCGGTCTTATGAATCTCGATGGCATCGGACCCGGAGGACTGGATGTGCTTGGTGAACTCATCCAGGACATCCAGCGAGCCCGCCGCATGTTCACAGGTGGCAGACCCGATCTGGACCGTGATCTTACCGGCCTTGCGGTGCTCAGCCATGGCTGAGTGGACGCGATCCCTCAGCGAATCAAAGAAGTCTGTTACCGGGCTGGACATCTGAACTCCATAATTAACAGATAATATTTTGCCCAACTTGCTCGGGCTGCACCAAAACGTGTCACATCAGGACAGGCTCTTTGCCACTCAAAAGCAAGGTCTGGGCCAACCAGGGTCAACATTTTTATTCTTTGCTTTATTTGACCTTACGCATAAAAACAACACTCAACCTTCATTTCATCCCTTGATTCAGTGTCCCCATATGCCCCATATATGGAACACTCTGGAACACCTGGATGACACCATGGCGCAATCCCTCCGAAAACAGCACCGCCTCGCCCAAGTCTGGGAACACTACATCCGCACGGGAGAAGTGTTTCCCGCCGAATCGCTCCGTTCCGAAATCGCGGACTCGTGGTTTCGATGCAAAGGGTGGGGCATCGACCCCCTCGCGGAAATGTCCGCAACGAAGGTATCCGGAGCCCGGCTCACAGCCCTGCTGCAGGACAAGGCCGAGCTGATCCGCATCGCAGACCCTTTCATGCAGAAAGTCTATAGCTTCGTGGCAGGTTCCGGTTCCGTCGTACTCCTCTTCAACGGCCGCGGAATCCTGCTGAAGACCGTAGGGGACGAAGAGACCCTGAGAGCCGCTCCCCACATCAACTTCCAGCCCGGGGCCAGCTGGACCGAAAGGGATGAGGGCTCCAACGGCGTGGGCACGGCCCTGACCCTGGGCCGCCCGGTGCAGATCTCCGGACGTGAGCACTATTGCCGGAAATACCACGCCTGGACCTGCTCCGGCGTCCCCATCCGCAGCGAATCAGGCCAGATCACGGGTGTGCTGGAACTCATGGGGCCCATCGACACCTCCCACCTCCACACCCTCGGCATGGTGGTGGCGGCGGTCCAGGCCATCGAAAACGAGTGCCGGATCTACCAGCGGAACAGCGAACTGACCCGCCTGAACGGCCACATCACCAGCATCCTCCGGGCCGCAAGCAACGGCATCATCGTGCTGGATGCCAAGGGCATCATCCAGCAGATCAACCCCGCCGGGGAGCGACTGCTATCCATGTCCAACCACCAGGCCACGGGACTGGACCTCTGCCAGCACATCAAGCAGATCGACCCCCTGCGCCAACTGCTTCAATTGGGTCTAGAACTGCAGGACCAGGAACTGGAATTGACCCTCTGGGAACGCCCCATCGTGTGCGTCGCCAGCGGCCGCCCCATCTTCGACGAGCAGGGCCAGCAGCAGGGGGCCGTGCTCTCGGTCCACCCGATCCAGAGCATGCGCCGCCTCATCAACCGCTACAGCGGCTCCGAGGCCACCTTCCGCTTCGAGAACATCCTGGGACGGGGCCAGTCCCTGCAGAAGGCCCTGGATCTGGCCCGGAATGCGGCATCCGACGACAGCCATGTGCTGCTCTCGGGCGAAAGCGGCACCGGCAAGGAGATGTTCGCCCAAGCCATCCACAATTTCTCCGACCGCGCCACGGGCCCATTCATCGCCATCAACTGCGGCGCCATCCCCCGGGAACTCCTGGCCAGCGAACTCTTCGGCTACCAGGATGGCGCCTTCACCGGAGCCAACAAGGGCGGCCGTCCGGGCAAGTTCGAGCTGGCGGCCGGCGGTACCCTCTTCCTGGACGAGATCGGGGACATGCCCCTGGATCAGCAGGTGGCGCTCCTACGGGTCCTGCAGGACCGGACCGTCACCCGCCTTGGCGGCGAACGCCCCCTTACGGTGGATGTGCGCATCATCTGCGCCTCCCACAAGGAATTGCGCGCGGAAGTCCAGAAGGGGACCTTCCGCGAGGATCTCTTCTACCGCCTCAACGTCCGGCCGATCCGTCTTCCCGCCCTCCGTGAGCACATCGAGGACATCCCCCTCCTCCTGGAGGCCTTCCTGAGCAACCAGGGGCCCAAGCCCCACCCACCCGTGGATCCCGCGGTCATCCCCCTCCTCCAGGCCTACCCCTGGCCCGGCAACATCCGGGAGTTCCAGAACACCGTGGAACGCATCCTTCAGGCCTCAGGAGAGGGGTCCATCAGGGCCGAACACCTGCCGGAGGAGATCCTCAGGCCCACCCCGCAACCCAGGACTCCCAGCCCAGGCCCCGGAGTGGCCCCCACCCGCCGGAGCGACCTGAAGGAGGCCCTGGATCGGGAAGCACGCCTGGAAATCATGAAGGCCCTGGAGGAGCATCAGAACAACGTGTCCAAGGCCGCCCAGGCCCTGGGCCTGGCCCGGAACACCCTCTACCGGAAGATGGCGAGGCTTGAGATATAAAAAATTCACCACAGAGAGCACAGAGGCGAGAGTAAGACCCAGTCAGCCAGAGTCCATCTTTGCTTTTCTCTGTGCCCTCTCTTTTGAACCTCTGTGCCCTCTGTGTTTACTCTTTTGATCTTTTTGGCTCAGCCAGTGATCCTCCGATCACCGCACCAGCTCACCCACCTTCACGAAGCGCACGCGGTCCCTCGACTTGGGCACCAGCTTCTCCAGGGCCTCCACGGTCTCAGGATAGATGTGGCCGATGATGACCACCTGCCCGTCCTTTTTGGCGATGGCGATGGCCCGCTCCCACTGCTTTTCCATCTCGGCAAAGCTCTTGTCGTCATCCAGGAAGACCTTGCGCTGGATAGCGGGCACATGGAGGCTCTGGGCCACGGCCAGGGCCACCGTATCCTTCTCGGTGCGACTGTCCACAAAGAAGCACCCGGAGCGATGAATCTCCTGCAGCACCCACTCCATCCGGGTCCGGTCGGGGGTGATACGGCTCCCCATATGGTTGTTCACACCACGGTGGTAGGGAATTTCCGCCAGGGCCTTGCGGACCGTCGCCCGAACCTCGGCCTCGGTCTGGTTGTAGAAGACGGCGCCTGGGCCTGGATTCTTGCTGGGTCCCGGGTACCCGATAGGCTCCATGGGGAGGTGGAGCATGATCTCCTTGCCCTTGGCGTGGCCGATCTCGGCGCTCTGACGGGAGAACTCCTGGAAGGGCAGGACCGCCAGTGAGAAGGGGATGGGCTGGGAGCATAACCGGGTCACCAGCTCGGGCCTGGCATAGCCCAGGTCATCGATCACCAGGGCAAAGCTCGGGAGCTTGGGGGCTTTCTCCGGCTCCGGGACCTTCGGCTCTGGCTCCTTGGGCTCCTTGGGCTGCTTGGGCACCTCGGGTTCCACGGGCTCGGGGGTAGGCTCGCTGGGCTTCACCTGGGTCTTGGGGGGGCGGACCGGCCGCTGGGGTTCGGGACGAAGAAGCTCATCTCTGCGGCGATCCCGTTTGCGATCACAGCCCTGGCTGCTGAACAGGACGCCGAGGCCCAGGCCCAGCAGCAGCATGGTGGCTGCGAGGGCAAGGAGCTTGGCCGTAGAGGTTCTGCCGCCGCGCTTCCGGGGCGCCATGGGCTAGACCATCTCCGAATAGGTCTCATGGAACCAGAAGACCGGAAGCCTCAGTCGGGCCTGGGCCCCGGGCTTCTTCTCCTGGGCCGGAGCGGCCATGAGGATCTCCAGGACCTTCGGCAGGGGATCCTCGTCGGGCTTGAGTCCCTTCAAGGGATGCTGCGCCATCACTCCCGGAGCCTGTTCATTCTTTTCGCCGCCCAGGCCCAGCTTCTCGCCTCCGACCCCGATCCAGCGGCGGTTGACGATCTCAGCCGCGCCGTAGCGAAGGGTAAAGCGGGTCCGCTCCACACCGAGGGCCGCCGTTCGATCTCCGAAAGTGGGGACTTTGCCGTTCTTGAAGGCAGAGGCCAGGGCCTCGGAAGCCCCCACGGATCCACCCCCCTGAAGCACCGCCAACTTGGCGAAAGGAGCCACCGGCGCAGCGGCGACGCGAACCAGCCGATCAGCCTTTCCCACCTCCTGGATGGTGGCGAAGGGGCCATCTCCCAGGAAGAATCCCGCCACCAGGGCGGCCTCCTGCAGGTCCCCGCCAGCGCACTGGCGCAGATCCAGCACCAGGGGCAGTTTGTGATCCAGGCCCGCCAGAAGGGTCTTGAGCTCATCGGCTCGTCCCAGGGTCAGGTCGGGCAGTGCCACCACCGCGGCCTGGGCATCCTTGCGGATGGAAATGGGGGGATGGATCGGCAGCTCACGGGTCAGGGTAAGCGTCTTGAGATCGCCGGAGGAGGCCTGGTGGAGCACCAGGTTCACGCCGGTACCGATGGCCCCCTTCAGACGCCGTTCCAGGTTCCAGGCACTCATGGCACCGATGGATTCACCGTCCAGCTTGCGGATGACATCCCCCAGCTGGATGCCCGCACGGGCGGCGGGACTTCCGGGAACCACCGCCACCACCTGGGCGTAGATCTGCCGTTTGACCACCCTCAGCCCCAATTCGGCGGGGCCGGGATCCGGAAGCCGGAGATCGTCGGTGGACAGGTAGGCGTTCAGGGGATGGGCCCGTTCGAGGACGGCCTGGACGCCGCCCTGAATCACCTTCTCCAGATCCGGCACATCCACGTAGTTGTCCCGCACCAGGGAGAGCACGTCCTGGATGTCCGCCAATCCCGCCAGCGGGTCCTGGGTGCCGGAACCAAGCTCGGCACGGGTCGCAGGGGCGGTCTTCTGAAAGACCACCGGGTAGGTGAAGCCCGCCACGAGAGGGAGGGTGAGGAGCGAGAACCAGGTCCGTTGGTGCATGCTCCAAGTGTAGCCGTTCAGGCCCCCGGAGACTCAAGAAGGCACGAAAAAGCACAGGAACCGGGGATGGGAGGACTGAAGAAGAGTATGGCCGGGGATGAACGGGGATGAACGGGGATGCACGGGGATGAGGAAGGGCCCCACGGGGTGGACGCTCAGCCCCCATTTTTATCCCCGTGAATCCTGTCCATCCCCGGCCAACAGGCTTTTCCAGTCGGCTCCCCCATTTGGCGGGGTGTGAACAACACCATCCGAGTTATCCCGGACGGGTCGGTTTTTATCCTGGCTATCCTGCCGATCCTGTTGCGTATCTTTTTAACCGACAGGAGCCCGTTCTCCGGCCCCTTTACCGTTAGGCCGTGATCCGCTCGGGGTGGGTGTAGATGGTGATCTCCCTGCCCCGCACGAAACCGCAGAGGGTGATGTTGAGACGCTCGGCGGCCTCCACCGCCAGATTGGTCGGGGCGCTCACCGCCGCCACCATGGGGAAGCCCGCCCGGGCGGCCTTGATGATCATCTCCAGGCTGGCGCGGCCCGACAGGAAGGCCCCGTGGCTGGCCAAAGGCTTCCGGGCCAGGAGCCGCTCCCCGATGACCTTGTCCAGGGCGTTGTGCCGCCCCACATCCTCCCGCACCACCACCACCTGCCCCAGGGCATCGAAGAGGGCCACGGCGTGGCTGGCCCCGGTGGCATGGAAGAGGGCCTGGGCCTCCCGGATGTGATGGGGCAGCTCGTGGAGCCGCTCCGCCGGGAAGGGAAAGGCCTCCTCCACCGGCCGGAGGCCTTCGATCAGAGATTCCAGATCCACCCTGCCGCACAGGCCGCAGGACGAATTGACCGAGGTGGCCCGCTTGACGATCGGCGCCCCGGTCTCCAGGGTACTTACATCCATGCCCCCCTTCTCCCCCTTGCACTTGCGCATCAGGGTGACCTCATCCATGGCCTGGATGATGCCCTCGGTGAAAAGGAAGCCCGCGGTCAGCTCCTCGTCGTGGCCAGGGGTGCGCATGATCGAGTATTCCTGGGCCCAGTTGACCGAGATGATGAGGGGTGCCTCCTGGATCAGGGAGCGATGCCCGATCTCAACATCGGTGGAACCGAGGCGGAGGATGCTCACCGGAATGGCGTGCTTGACTGACTTGTCCATGGTGGCGTCCTGATCCCGGGAGAACCCGGTGAGAGATGATCCAGTCTATTCCATAAAAAGCAGGCCCCGGAAACCGGGGCCCGCTTGCGTCACATCACCGGAACTCAGGGCTTGGAGATCCGCGCCGAGCAGGCCTTGTATTCGCCTGTGCGGGTGGTGGCGTCAAAGGCGTCGTTCGTGAGGAGGTTGGTGTTGGACTCCTCGTGGTGGAAGGCCATCCAGATCATGCCGGGACGAACCTTGCGGGCAACGTGGGCCTTGACTACCAGCGAACCGCGCCGGGTTTCCACCTTCACCATGTCGCCGTTCTTGATCCCGATGGCAGCGGCATCATCGCGGTGCACCTCGACGAAGTTCTCCGGGTGCTTGTTGGCGATGGCCTCGGTCTTCCGGGTCATGTTGGCAATGTTGTAGTTGTAGAGGGTGCGCCCCGTGGACAGGATCATCGGGTATTCCGCATCCGGCACTTCCGCGGGCGGGGTGTGGGGAATGGCCTGGAAGAGCCCGAGACCGCGGGTGAAGCGGCCCTGGTGCAGGAAGGGCGTGCCCGGGTGCTCCGTGCTGGGGCAAGGCCACTGGATGCCCACCTTGTCGATGCGATCGTAGTTGATGCCCGCGAAGTTCGGAGAAAGGGCGGCCATCTCGTCGTAGATCTCGCTGGGATCGTTGTACGACATGGGGTAGCCCATGGCCGTGGAGACCTGGCAGAGGATCTCCCAGTCGGGACGGCAGAGTCCGGGGGCCTCGACGGCCTTGCGGACCCGCTGGATGCGGCGCTCGGTGTTGGCGAAGGTGCCATCCTTTTCCGCGAAGCAGGTAGCGGGCAGCACGACGTCAGCCAGCTTGGCGGTCTCCGTCATGAAGATCTCCTGGCACACCACGAAGTCGATCTTCTCGACGTCCTCCGCCAGCTTGGCGGAGTTGGGCTCGCTGCGGACAGGGTCCTCTCCGAAGCAGTAGAAGGCCTTGAGCTTGCCCTCGCCGGCCTTCTCCATGAAGTCCGTGACACATCCGCCCTCGTTGGTGGGGAGGCTGACGCCCCAGGCCTGCTCGAACTTGGCCCGGGCCGCGGGATCTGCGACCTTCTGGTAGGCGGGGAGGTTCTTGGGCATGGCACCCATGTCACAGGCGCCCTGCACGTTGTTCTGGCCGCGCATGGGGTTGATGCCCGAGGAGCGCTTGCCGATCTGACCCGTGAGCATGGCCAGGTTGGCCAGGTTGCGCACGTTGTTGGTGCCGCAGGTGTGCTCGGTGATGCCCAGGGTGTAGAAGATGGCCGAAGGATTGCCCTTGGCGTACATCTCCGCCGCCTCGCGGATGAGGTGGGCGGGGACACCGCACTCCTCCGCCGCCTTCTCGATGGTGTAGCCCTTGAGGTTCTCCAGGAAGACCGGGTAGTTCTCGCAGCGTTCCTGGATGAACTTGGGATCGTGCAGGTTCTTCTCGATGATGTAGGCCATCATCGCGTTGATCAGCATGTTGTCCGTGCCGGGCCGGTGCTTGATGTGGATGAGGGCCCGCTTGGCCAGCCAGGTCTCCCGGGGATCCGCCACGATCAGCTTGGCGCCCTTGCGCAGGGCCTTCTTCATGGCCAGGCCGATGATGGGATGGGCCTCGGTGGGGTTGCCGCCGATCAGGAAGAGGGTGTCGACATCCTCGATCTCATCGATGGCGTTGGTCATGGCACCGGAGCCCAGGGACTCCCCGAGGCCGGCCACAGAGGGGCCGTGGCAGGTGGTGGCGCACTGGTCGATGTTGTTGGTCTTGCCGGCCACCCGGGCCAGCTTCTGCATGAGGTAGTTGTCCTCGTTGGTGCAGCGGCTGGAGCTCAGGAAGGCGATGGCATCGGGGCCGTGCTGGTCACGGATCTCCGACATGCGCTTGCCCACCAGGGTCAGGGCCTCCTCCCAGGAAGCCTCCCGGAATTTGCCGTTCTCCTTGATGAGGGGCGTGGTAAGCCGCTCGGGGGAGTGGACGAAGTCGAAGGCATACTTGCCCTTGACGCAGAGCGCACCGTTATTGGGCACGCAGCCCACTTCGCTGGTCACGCGCACGATGCGGTTGAGCTTGGTGTTGACGTTCAGGTCCATCTGGCAGCCGACGCCGCAGTAGGTGCAGGTGGTGCGGACCTTCTTGAGGTCCTTGGAACGTCCCAGGCCCTTGGCCTGCTTGTCATAAAGGGCGGAAGTGGGGCAGACGTTGACACAGCCGCCGCACATCTCGCAGGAGCTCTCGTTGAGGGAAACGCCGATACCCGTGCTCACCTCGATGCTGCCGCCGCGGTTGGTCATGGTGATGGCCTCGGCCATCTGGACTTCCTGGCAGTAGCGGACGCACTTCTGGCAGCGCACGCACTTGGAAGGGTCGTATTCGAGGGCGAAGCTCTCGCTGGTGTAGTTGGGCTCCCCGGCGGCGGGGGCCACATTGGGGAAGCGGTTCTTGTCAGCCTGGTATTCGTAGCTGTAGTCCTGGAGGAGGCAGTCGCCGTCCTTGTCGCAGGTCAGGCAGTCCACACAGTGCTCGCTGAGGAGCAGTTCCAGGGTGTTCTTCCGGGAGGCGCGGACGCCCTCGGTCTGGGTGCGGACCTTCATCCCTTCGACCACTTTGCGGGTGCAGGAGGTCTGGAAGCCGCGCTCACCCTCGATCTCCACCAGACAGAGGCGGCAGGCGCCCGTGGGGGTCAACCGGGGATCGTGACAGATGTGGGGGATGTGAATACCGGCCGCCAGGGCGGCGTCGAGCAGAGAGGAACCGGCGGTGGCGGCCACTTCGCGGCCATCAATTTGCACCAGGACGGTATTCCCCTTTTCAGTGTTTTCTTTCATCAGAGGCTCCGATTAAACCTTGGAGATGGCCGCGTAGGGGCACTTCTCGTTGCAGACACCACACTTGACGCACGCCTGCTGATCGATGGCGTGGGCCTTGCGCTTTTCCCCGGAGATGGCCGTGGTCGGGCAGTTCTTGGCACAGATGCCGCAGCCGATGCACTTGTCGGCATCGATCACGAACTGATAGAGCCCCTGGCAGACCTTGGCGGGACACTTGTGATCCCGGATGTGGGCCTCGAACTCGCCCCGGAAGTGACGGATGGTGGAGAGCACGGGGTTGGGGGCCGTCTGGCCCAGGCCGCACTGGGACCCGGCGATGATCTCCTTGCCCAGCTTCTCCATCTCATCCAGGTCGCTTTCCTTGCCGTGACCGGCGCAGATGCGCTCCAGGATGTCCTTGAGGTGACGGGTGCCGACCCGGCAGGGGGGGCACTTGCCGCAGGACTCCTCCTGGACGAACTCCATGAAGAATCGGGCCATGTCCACCATGCAGGTGTTGTCATCCATGACGATGAGGCCGCCGGAGCCCACGATGGCGCCCACGGACTTCACGGAATCGTAGTCGATGGCCAGATCCAGGAACTCGGCCGGGACGCAGCCGCCGGAGGGGCCACCCATCTGGGCCGCCTTGAAGGGCCGGTCATCCAGGACACCACCGCCCACGTTGTAGACGATCTCCCGGAGAGTCATGCCCATGGGGACTTCCACCAGGCCCGTGTTCCGGACCTTGCCCGCCAGGGCGAAGATCTTGGTGCCCTTGCCGCCGGTAGTGCCCACGGAAGCGAAGCGCTCCTTGCCCTCGGCGATGATCCGGGGCACGTTGCCCAGGGTCTCCACGTTGTTGATGATGGTGGGCTTCTGGTTGTAGCCGCTGATGGCCGGGAAGGGAGGCCGGGGGCGCGGGGTGCCGCGCTGGCCTTCGAGAGATGCGATGAGGGCGGTCTCTTCGCCACAGACGAAGGCACCGGCGCCCATGCGGCACTCGATATCGAAGTCGAAGCCGGAGCCGAAGATGTTCTTGCCCAGGAGCCCGTGGGCCCGGGCCGCCTTGAGGGCGATGTTCAGGTGCTCCACGGCGATGGGGTATTCCGCCCGGACGTAGACGAAGCCCTTGCTGGCGCCGATGGCGTAGGCGGCGATGATCATGCCTTCGACGATCTGGTGGGGCACGCCCTCCAGCAAGGCCCGGTCCATGAAGGCGCCGGGATCACCCTCGTCGGAATTGCAGATCAGGTATTTCTCGGTGCCCGGCGCATTGCGGCAGAACTGCCACTTCATGCCGGCGGGGAAACCGCCACCGCCACGGCCCTTGAGGCCGGCTTCGAGGACCTCGGCGATGACCTGCTCGGGCGTCATGGTGGTCAGAGCCTTGGCGGCCGCCTGGTAGCTACCCAGGGCGATGGCCTGATCCAGGCGCTTGGGGTCCAGGCTGCCGCAGTGTTTCATGACTTCACGGCTCTGGCTCTTGAAGAAGGGGATCTCGGAGCGGGTGGGAGTGGGCTTGCCATCGACCATCTCACAGAGACGATCCACGGGCTGGCCGCCCACCAGGGTGGTCTGGATGATCTCTTCCACATCCTCCACCTTCACGGGGCCGTAGAGGAAGTCATGGGGCTCGATGAGCACCAGGGGAGCCCGGGAACACTGTCCGTGACACCCGGTTTCCACCACCGCGATTTCCCGCTCCAGGCCGGCGGCGGCCAGCTTTTCGTGGAAAGCCTTGCTGAGGGCCTCGGCACCCAGGGCCCGACAGCCGGTGCTGCAGACCATGACCCGAGCCCGGAAACGGTTGGTTTCTTCCTGGAACTTCTCCTGACAGGCCGTCAGTTCCTTCGCAGTCGTAATCAATTGTTCGGACATGGGCGTCTCCTCAGGAATAGTTCTTCACGATGGCCCGAGCCTTGGCAGGCGTGAGCTGGCCAAAGTACTCGTCGTCCACCATGACCACAGGAGCCAGGAAGCAGGTTCCCAGGCAGGCGACATTCTCGAAGGTGAAGCGACCGTCAGCAGTGGTACCGCCAACCTCCACATCGATTTCGTGGAGGATGGCCTCGGCCACATCCTTGGCGCCCCGAACGTGGCAGGCGGTGCCGGTACAGCAGCGGATGGTATGGCGCCCCCGGGGGGTGGTGGAGAACTGGGTGTAGAAGGTGATGACCCCATACATGCGGCTCAGGGGAATCCCGGTCCGCTCGCTGACCTCGGAGAGCACCTCGGCGGGAAGGTAGCCGTAGGCCTCCTGGAGGCGCTGAAGCAGGGGAATCAGATCCCCGGAGTCGACGGGAGACAGCTCCGCCAGGATCGCTTCAGCCTTGGCCAGATCGGCCGCGAGACACCCGCAGCCTTCTCCTCGATGCACATGCGGTTCCCCCGCGTGTCCCGTGCTCACCTCAGTCATAGTGCCCTCCTTACCATGTAGGGATGTATGGATCCGTTTACTTCTATGTATTTGTCAAATCTCGGAGTCATCGCGACCTGCCCATAGGGGTACTGGGGTTTAGAGCATAGGAGCATCGGTCGACGTGAAGCCCCATTGTAGTGCGAAGCATATGGTCATACCAGAGCCGCAAATGGTGATGTTTTTATCGATTACCCCATCCCAAGTCAGGCCAAGCCCCCTCCCCCGCGCATCCGGTGACACCCATTTGCATAGGGACAACTCACCACCCCTCAAGGAAAACGAGCCGGGACTAATCCACCGGGAAACTATAGATCAAAAAAACGTCTACGCATCCCGATAAAAACCACCCCTGGGAGTCAACAATAATCCAGGCTTGGTACACACTGAATTAATCCAGTCAATCTCGATTTCTAAATACTGGCATAAAGCGGTTTAAATACTTTTTATTCGATATCATTATCACCATATGATCAGATGACGTCCACTTTATTGAGAAAGGATTATCGATATACAAATATACATATTTATACCTTGATTCAAGATGGATCTCTATGTTCAAAATGATCCTTGTGATGGTGTTGGCCCAATAGTGCATCGCGAACGATTTACACTTTCACAATTTTAATAAACGTATTTAACAAATTAAACCAAACACCTAAGACTCAGAAACAGGAGGAAAGCCTTGAAGAACCGCTGGCTCATCGCACTGGGCGCCGTTGGAATTCATGTCTCACTGGGCTCAGTCTATGCATGGAGCGTGTTCAAGAACCCATTTATCAAGGCCTTCGGATGGACCCAATTCCAGGCGGGTATGCCCTTTGGGCTTGCCATATTCCTCTTGGGCACTTCCGCGGCCGTGATGGGTCATTTTGTGGAAAAGAAGGGCCCCCGCAAGTCGGGCATCGTGTCAGCCCTTTTCTGGGCCCTGGGCCTTTTCGCGGCCAGCGCGGTGACCTCCCGCCTGGTCTCGGACAATGGCCTCCGCCTGTGGCTGCTTTACCTCTCCTGCTGTGTTGCTGGGGTTGGCCTCGGCACCGGCTATGTCGCCCCCGTGTCCACCTTGATGAAGTGGTTCCCGGATCGTCGTGGCCTGGCAACCGGACTGGCGATCATGGGCTTCGGCTTCGGCGCCTTCTTTGGAGCCCCCGTCATGGCCAAGCTGATCCAGAGCGTCGGCATCTCCACCACCTTCCTGATCCTGGGGGCGGTCTATCTCGTCGTGATGCTGGCCTCCGCCAGCTACCTCGCCCCCCCTCCCGCTGGCTGGAAGCCCGCCGGCATGGATGAAGCTCTGGCCTCCGGCAAGCAGAAGCCCACCATGGACCTGTGGCCCATGACCGCCAACGAGGCCGTCAAGACCTGGCCCTTCTTCGGTCTGTGGTTGATGATGTTCATCAACATCACCTGCGGCATCTCCGTCCTATCCGTAGCCTCCCCCATGACCCAGGAAGTGACCGGCATGGGTGTTCTGGGTGCCAGCGCCGTGGTCGGCATGATCGGCCTCTTCAATGGCCTCGGCCGCTTGGCCTGGGCCTCCTTCTCGGACCTCTTCGGACGCCCGAACACTTACATTGCCTTCTTCGTCATCCAGGTGCTGGCCTTCTGGTTCCTGCCCAGCCTCAAGGCTGTCCTCATGTTCCAGGCCGTGCTCTACCTCATCATGACCTGCTATGGCGGAGGCTTCGCCACCCTGCCCGCCTACATCGGAGATCTCTTCGGGACCAAGCAGGTGAGCGCCATCCATGGCTACGTGCTGACCGCCTGGGCCCTGGCCGGACTGGTGGGCTCCGGGCTGGCCTCCTACCTCCACCAGGCCACCGGCAGCTACGCCGCCATGACCAAGGTGTACTCGGTCATCTTCCTCCTGGCCACGGCTGTTTCCCTCGTCATGAAGGTGTTCGTCAACCGCGAGCTGGCCAAGAAGACCGCGATGCCTACCGGCGCCCTGCTCACCGCCGAGGGCTAGACCCACTCCAGGTGAATCCCCCCGATGTGCGAAAGCAATCGGGGGGATTCTGCATTTCAGGGAGTCGAAACCGAAGACAGGACTCAGTCCCTCAAATCATCCAGGCAGCGCTGGATGGCGATGTTGTGCTCAGCACGGGAAAGGCGCTCACGGGCGACAGAGGAGCCCATGAGTCGGGTGGCCGAATCCCGTAGGCGGGGCAGGAAATCAGGCCCCTCCTCGACCACCTCGGCCCGCCCCTCGGCAGCCATGGCCAGAGCGTTCATCCGCTGGTGATCCCCCGCGCTGGTGGGGAGCGGAACCAGGATCGCCGGGCGTCCGCAGGCGATCAATTCGGAACAGGTGCTCGCCCCGGCCCTGGAGATCAGTAGGCTGGTGGCCTCGAGCACGCCATCCATGCCCTCCAGAAAGGGGACCAGGGTATGTCTGGGATGGAAGGCAGTGTCCTTCAGGGCTTCGTACTGGGAGGGACCGGCCTGATGGAGGATTTCCCAGTCCGGATGGTCCTCGAGCAGCCCCTGCCCCAGTTCGGCCATGGCCCGGTTGATGGCCCGGGCACCGCCACTGCCCCCGAGGACCAGGAGCCGGTAAGGGGCTGCCAGCGCATCCAAGGGCTTGAACTCCCGCAGGAAACCCGCCCGAACCGGGGTGCCCACCACCAGGCACTTGGCACCGGGCAGGCGTTCCTGGACCGCCTCCATGCCGCACCACACCCGTTGGGCTCCTTTGGCCAGATGGCGCACCAGGGCCCCGGGGGCGGCATTGGACTCGTGGATGTAGTAGGGGATGCCCAGGGAGCGTGCCGCCAGGAGAGCCGGAGCACTGGCGTAGCCGCCGGTGCCGATCACAGCCCAGGGACGGGCCCCCTTCCAGGCCCTCAGAAGAAAGCGGTAGGCCTTCCAGAGCTTCAGGGCGGATCTCAGCACCCGGAAGGGCGAACGGCCCAGGAATCCCTCCACATCCAGCAGGACGTGGGGCCAGGGCGACTGGGGCAGCTGCTTGGCCTCGATGCCCCGGCGGGCGCCCACGAAGGCGATGGGCCGCTCGGGCCACCGCTCCCGGGCACCCTCCGCCAAGGCGATGGCCGGGAAGTAGTGCCCCCCCGTGCCTCCTCCCGTAAAGACCAGGGCATCCTGAAAGTTCGGCTCGCTCATGATCCCAGACTACAACAGGCCCCCACAGAAAACCTGTGGGGGCCCGGGTCAGCGAAAGGAAATGTCCTACTTCCCGTCGGCCTTGGGGGCTTCGATCCCCAGCCGCTTGGCGCTGTGATCGCGACCCAGGTAGAAGTTGATCCAGGAGGAGGTCCACCGGAAGTCGGAGTTCAAAGCAGGGATCGCGTAGGCTCCAAGCTGTTCTTCGGCCCCATGGCTCTTGAGGCGGTTGTAGGCCCGGACATGGATGCACTCCTGCTCGCCGTGGCTCCCCTTGGGATACACCTCGCAGTAGCCGTTCAGACCACCGCCGCAGGGACCGTTCCGCTGGGCCTTGGGGCACTGGCTCATGGGACAGAGATAGGCCAGGTCGAAGAGGGCGCAGTCGCCGCAGCTCTCACACTCGTTGCTCACCACCTTGCAGAGGTGTTCGAGCTTGGTATAGGTGTGCTCCAGGGGCTTTCCCTCCACCGCCGCAGCGAGGCGCTGCATGGGCTTGAAAAGCAGGCCCTGGGGCTCGAAGGCGGCGTGATGAAGGACCTGCATGGCCTTGTACGTCAGGGAGGAGGAAGGGCGCTCGGAGCGGTCCACCGGCTTCTCGGTGTTGAGGCCCGTCTTGGCGTCCTTCTCGAAGTAGTAGAAGCCGTCGGCCTGGGGGAAATCGAACTCCGGGAGGAGCTCCTGCCAATTGGCCACCAGCTCTTCGCCGCGCCCCAGGATGAACTCCAGATCGTCGTAGGAGACCCCGTGACCGCCGAGGTGGACGCCGGCGTAGCCCATGCCCTTCATGAAGGCGTACATCTTGGCGGCCCGCTCGATACGCAGCCCCTTGCCTTTGTCAGACGCCTTGGACTCGGCATCCAGCACTGAAACCAGCTCGTCGGTGGCAACACAGCCCGGCAGGCCGTTGCGGTTCATGAGCTTGGCGGCACCCAGGGGAAGGACGTACACATTGCCCATCACCGGGATATGCCCGAAGCCCATATGCTTGACCATCTGAAGCAGTTCGTGGAACTTGCGGGCATCATAGCCCAGCTGGGCCACGATGAACTGGGCCCCGGCCTCCAGCTTCTTCTTCAGCTTGAAGTACTGGGTCACCAGTTCGGACTCGGTGGCCTTGAAGGGACTGGCGGCGGCACCCGCAAAGAAGTGTGCGGGCTTGAGACGGGTCGTCCCCTTCATGGTGGGCACTTCCAGGCCCTGGTTCATGTCCGTGATCAGGGTCAGGAGATGGACGGGATCGTAGTCGAAGACCGGCTTGGCCCGACCCAGATGGCCGGAATAGGTGTAGTCACCGGTCATGACCAGAAGATTGTGGACGGAGCCCCGCTCCATGCCATGGAGCAGACCTTCCATCTGATTGCGGTTCTTGTCCTTGCAGGTGAAATGCACCAGGGGTTCGATGCCCAGCTTGTTGACCTCAACCCCCAGCATCTCGGCGGATAGCGCGGGGTTGCCCCCGGGGTTGTCGGTGATGGTCAGGGCATGGACCTTGCCGCCCTTGGCAGCCTGCTCCGCGGCGTAGAAAACCTGATCCTGAGCCTTCTCAAAGGCCCCACGGCCAGGCACCAACTCCCAGGTGATACAGAAGGCATCTTTGGACTGCAGGGATTGCTGGAATGTCTTGAGATGCTCCACCGGAAGCCCTCCTTCAATACTGGAACCGAAACGGAATCGGGAATTGCCCCACCTTAACGCAACGCCCCGGACCCCTGGGGAGTCCGTGAAAACGGGTTTGATTCAGGTGGGTTCTCTGAGGGAAGGGGCGAGATGCGGGCCCCTTCCCTCCAGAGGGTCTTCAGGAAAATGGGCTCCCTCAGGGGCCCATGTGCAGTGGACCTAGAACAGTCCGCCGATGACGCCATTGTTGTCGATATCGATCACTTCAGCCGCGGGCTTCTTGGGGAGGCCGGGCATGGTCATGATCTCGCCGGCGATGGCCACCAGGAAGCCGGCACCCACGGAGGCGCGGACTTCGCGGACGGTGATCTTGAAGCCGGAGGGACGGCCGAGCTTAGTGGCATCGTCGCTGAAGCTGTACTGGGTCTTGGCCATGCAGATGGGGGTCTTGTCCAGGCCCATGGCGGTCAGCTGATCGATGGTCTTGGAGGCGGCAGCGGTGAAGTTGACACCGTCAGCGCCGTAGATCTTGGTGGCGATGGCGTTGATCTTCTCCTTGATGGGCAGGTTGACGTCGTAGAGGAACTTGAAGTCGCCCTTCTTGGCGAAGGCGGCTTCCACCTTCCTGGCGAGATCCACACCACCCTCGCCACCCCGGGCCCAGACTTCGGACACGGAGACCTCGGCACCGGCCTGGGTGCAGAGGGCGACCAGGCGATCCAGCTCGGCCTTGGTGTCGGTGGGGAAGGCGTTGACAGCCACCACAGCGGGCAGACCGAAGCCCTGCACGTTCTCGATGTGCTTCAGGAGGTTGGCGAGGCCCTTGTCGAGGGCGTCCACGTTCTCCTGGCCCAGGTCGGCCTTGGCCACGCCACCATGCATCTTGAGGGCACGGACGGTGGCCACAATGACCACGGCATCAGGCTGGAATCCGGCGAAGCGGCACTTGATGTCGATGAACTTCTCGGCACCCAGGTCGGCGCCGAACCCGGCTTCGGTCACCAGCACGTCCGCCAGCTTGAGGGCGAACTTGGAGGCCATGAGGGTGTTGCAGCCGTGGGCGATGTTGGCGAAGGGACCGCCGTGGACGAAGGCAGGGGTGCCTTCCAGGGTCTGAACCAGGTTGGGCTTGATGGCGTCCTTGAAGAGGGCGGTGAGGGCACCGGCCACCTTCAGGTCGGCCACGGTCACGGGCTTGTCGGCGTAGGTGTAGCCGATCACGATGCGGTTCACGCGGGCCTTGAAGTCCTCGAGATCGGAAGCCAGGCAGAGGATGGCCATGAACTCAGAGGCCACGGTGATATCGAAGCCGGTTTCGCGGGGCATGCCGTTGGCCTTGCCACCCAGGGCCACGATGGTGGAACGGAGGGCGCGGTCATTCAGATCCACAACGCGGCGGAAGGCGATGCGGCGGATGTCGATGCCCAGTTCGTTGCCGTGGTGGATGTGGTTGTCGATGATGGCGGCCAGCAGGTTGTGGGCGGTGGTCACGGCGTGGATGTCGCCGGTGAAGTGGAGGTTGATGTCCTCCATGGGGACCACCTGGGCGTAACCGCCGCCAGCGGCGCCCCCCTTGACGCCGAAGCAGGGGCCCAGGGAGGGCTCGCGCAGGGCGATGATGGACTTCTTGCCCAGCTTGTGGAAGGCGTCGCCCAGACCCACGGTGGTGGTGGTCTTGCCCTCACCGGCGGGGGTGGGGTTGATGGCAGTCACCAGGACGAGCTTGCCGTTGGGGCGCTCCTTGACGCGGTCCCAGACCTTCAGGGAAACCTTGGCCTTGTACTTGCCATAGAGCTCGATATCGTCCTCGGTCAGACCGAGTTCGGCGGCAACTTTGGTGATCGGCAGCATGGTCGCTGCCTGGGCGATTTCGACATCACTCTTCATGGAATCCTCCTAAAGGGGGGAATGGGGGAAAACCTGCCACCGACCAGGGGGTCGGGGAGAGAACTAGTTCTGGAGCTGCAGTTCAGCGGCACGCAGCGTGTTGTACATCAGCATGGCGATGGTGAGGGGCCCCACCCCGCCGGGGACGGGGGTGATGTAACCGGCGACTTCGGAAGCCTCATCAAACTTCACATCGCCCACCAGCTTGCCCGTAGGCAGGCGGTTGATGCCCACATCGATCACGACGGCACCGGGCTTGACCATATCCTTGGTGACAAACTCAGGCTTGCCGATGGCGGCCACCAGAATGTCGGCCTGGGCACAGACGGCGGCCAGGTCCTTGGTCTTGGAGTGGGTGACCGTAACCGTAGCGCTGCGGGAGAGCAGCAGGGCGGCCATGGGCTTGCCCACGATGTTGCTGCGCCCGATGACGACGGCGTTCTTGCCCTCCACGGAGATCCCGGAGATCTCCAGCATCTTGATGACGCCGTAGGGGGTGCAGGGCACCAAGTGCTCCTTGCCGATGGAAAGCTTGCCGACATTCACCGGGTGGAAACCATCCACATCCTTGTCGGGGCGGATGCGCTCCAGCACCTTCTCGGAATTGATGTGCTTGGGAACCGGGAGCTGCACCAGGATGCCGTGGTTGAGGGGATCGGCATTCAGGCGCTCGATGACCGCCAGCAGTTCGTCCTCGGTGGCGGTCTCGGGGAGGCGGATCACTTCGGACTTCATGCCCAGCTCGACACAGGTCTTGTGCTTGCTGGCCACATAGACCTTGGAAGCCGGGTCTTCACCCACGATCACCACCGTCAGCATAGGGGTCACACCGTGCTTGGCAGTGAAGGCCTGGACGTCAGCACGCACCTGCTCGCCAAGCTTCCCTGCGATCGCCTTGCCGTCGAGTATCTGAGCTGCCATGGTTTCTCCATTCGAAAATTAAGTTGAAATCACTACAGAATAGGGAGGAAACAGGGAAAAGCTTCTGGACCTTGGTGCTGGAAGGTATCGGAACTGCCAGATTGGCTGTTCCTGTGCGAATCTGAACTTCGGACAGAACCCCTGCTTCCATTAACGCATTTCCAACCAGGATTCCTTTTGTCCCGACGCCCTGCCGATGATGTGCTTGACCACCCTCGATGCCCTGCAAAGGCCGATGGGGACAAGTGAAACCGAATGTAGTCATATCATCCGTCCTACCATTCAAAATCGTCAAGAAATTCCAATCATGCATTTTTTCACTATTACAATCGGGTAATTCCGACCCGATGAGTGGTCACCCTTACCCCGCGAGTGCCTAGTGTTCGAGATGAAAAAGCTGATCCTGTCCGCCACCCTGGCACTTGGCGTACCCTGCCTCCAAGGCGCTGATGATCCCCGGGCACTAATGCTCCAGGCCCGGGAGAGGCAACGCGAGGGGGAAAACGGAGACCCGAGGGGCGCCGCTGCGCTCTACCGTCGTGTTATCGAGCTCCAGCCCGAGAGTGCGGAAGCCCACCTGCGTCTGTCGGAATGCCTCATGGAGGCAGGCGACCTCCAGGGGGCGGCCGCACCGGCCCAACGGGCCACGGAACTGGCCCCCAGGAATGCCGAGGCGTGGGCTCACCTGGGCATCCTCCGCTCCGCCCTGGCCCAGACCAAACCAGAAGTCCTTCCCCTGGCCGAACTGGCCCTGCAGAAGGCCACCCAACTCCTGCCCCAGGACGTGGAACTCTGGTACCGCCTGGGAGAAGTCTGCGAAGCCAACAAGCACGAGGCTGAAGCCCTCCGGGCATGGGTCCACCTGGGACGGCTGCACCCCAGCCTCAACCTGCGGGGCAAGGTCCTGGGGGACTTGGCCTGGGAACGGGCCGCATTCTGGGCGGATCGCCTCAAGCGCTATGAACCCCGCCGGGAAGCCATCATGGCCCTGGCATCTCCCCTGGAAGCGGATCCCAAATACCTCAAGCTTCTGGAGGATCTGGCCCGGGAGCAGGCCGATCAGGGCTTTCTCGGACACGCCGAGGAGAGTTTCCTGCTCCTGGGACAGCACCTGCCCCAGGAGCCCGGCATCTGGGAGAACATCGCCCTGGTGCGGCTCCGTGCCAGCAATTTCTCGGGCGCCCTCCAAAGCCTCAACCAAGCTGAAGCCCTGAAGGGTACTCCCAGGAATTCCTATTACACCGCCCTCTGCCTCATGAACCTGGGCCGGATTCCGGAGGCTGAAACCCGCCTGATGGCCATCCTCAAGGCCAGTCAGGACCGTGAAAGCAAGGCTTTCCAGACCACTGCCCGGGAACTTCTGGCAGCCTGCACCCTCATGACCGAGCGCCCCCAGGAGACCCTGGACCTTGTCAGAAGCTGGGCCCCGGAGTCCGAAAGCAGCCCCCGCCTCCAGTCCCTGGCCTTTGTGGCTGAGGTCCGCCTCGGCCAGCTCAAGACCGCCCGGACCCGACTGCGGGAGGGATTGAAGCGGTTCAAGGAGGAGGATGTCTTTGGCCTCGCCAGAACCTTCCCGATCGACCTTTTCGAGGATCGCTGGTCCCTGGGGGGCGATGCCCGGCGGGCCCTCCGGTCCCTCGAGAGAGAGGCCTCCGCCAATCATCTGGCCTATTTCCAGCGTTGGGAAGCCTGCCTCAAGGCCCTCCAAGAGGCCCGGAAGATCGCTCCGCCCCGGAGCATCGACCTCATGCTGCTGCAGGCCAACGCCCTGGACCAGTTGGGCCGCTGGAAGGAGTCCCTCGAAGTCCTCCGGGAAGGCCAGCGCCTGTCCCCCGACAACCCCACGCTCCAGAACAACCTTGGCTATCTCCTGATCGAGCACGAAGGAAACCAGGAGGAAGCCGCCAGACTCATCCAGGCCGCCCTCAAACAGGAACCCGACAACGGCTCCACCTTGGACAGTTGGGGCTGGCTGCTCTTCAAGCAGGGCCGCTTCCAGGAGGCCGAGACCTCCCTTCGCAAGGCCGCCGAACTCAACCCCTACAGCCCGGAAACCCGCAAACATCTCGGCGAGGTGCTCCTGAAACTGGGGCGCGACCAGGAGGCTCTTGAGCAGTGGGAGCGGGCCCTGGCCCATGCCTTCCCCGAGCGCAGGGAACTGGAGCTGAAGGTGAGGGACCTGAAGATCCGCATCGGGAAGCAGGCGGCCGCCGTGGCCTCTCCCGATGACACCGATGAAAGCCTCGATGACGAAGAAGAGGAGCTTCCTTGATCGCCCTGCTACTCCTTCCGGCCCTTGCCCAGACCGCCCCCCCCCAGGTGCCAGTGCCCCTGCGAGCCCAGTATGCCTGGGGCTATGCGGGAGCCGATGGCGAAGGCCAGGGCACCCTGGCCGTGCTCCTGGAACCCACCAGCGGGCGTCTCGTGCTGGAACTCCACGGCCTGGGAGAACGACTGGCCCTGGTCAGCGGTGAGCGCTCCACGGGCTACCGCATCCAGATCCCCCGCCAGCACATCGACCAGAGCGCTCCGGACCTGGGAGCCCTGCCCCTGCCCTTCCTCCCAAGCCTAGGGGGAACGGATGGCCTATGGCGCCTCTTGACCCAGGGTGAAGGACCCGGGGTGAAGGTCACCAAGCGGGACCCCCAGGGGCCCCGGAAATTGAAATACGCAGGCAAGGACGAGAAGGGCAAGGAAGTGCTGGTCTGGCTGACCCGCGAAAAGTGGGAGCTTGGGACAGCTAAGTAAAAATATTATTTATTTATTATTCCATAGTCGGCGCCAGGGGTGGTCCACCGGGAGCACTGGGGTCGTGAGGAAGACTGCCCCGGGCCGAGCGCAGGTACACGTGCGGGGTGGCCTTCAGGAAATTGGACACCCTGGAGGTGTAGACATCGGCATAGCGCTCGACCTGTCGGGCCAGGTGGCTCTTGTCGTTGCCGGCCCGCATGAGGAGACCCCAGCGGGGATTGGTCAGCTCCATGGCCGCTTTGGCGATGGGCGTGATCTCCAGATCCAGAGCCCGCAGCTCATTGCGGAGTTCCTGGATCTGGGCGTCCAGGGCCCTCTCATCCAGGAGAGGCTGGGGGCCGTAGCCAGCCCTGATCCGCTGGAGATCCACCCGGACCTGGGACAGGTGGGCCTCCAGGGCCTCCTTGGCCTCCATCCGTGCCGCCAGGACCTGCTCCTGTCCCCGGAAAGACTCCAGGGCCGCAACCTCGCCCTCCAGCTCCCGGAGGATCAGGGCGGTCCGCCAGCGGAGGACACTCTTGGAGACGTGGACGTCACCGAACATGTGGTCCCCCACATAGAGGATCTCGTCCCCGGAAAGCCCAAGCTGGGACTCCACCTGGGCGGCGCTCCCCCCATAGTAGGCGCGGCCACTGTGGAGGGGCTCGATGCAGGGCTTGAGGAGCCCTTCGGGCGTCGCCACCTCGAAGAAGGGGTTCCGGGCCGTGAAGAAATCAGGCTTGCGCGCGCTGACGATCACGAGCTCGAAAAGATCCCGCCAGACCATGCCCTCCGGCAGAAAGCGGTCATAGGCATGGGCCATCATGAAGGAGGTGTAGTGCCAGTCGGAATTGGTGATGAGCAGCAGCTTCTTCCCCGCCGCCCGCTGATCCAGCAGCGTCAGCGCCGCATCCGGGTCCAGGATCACATAGCGCTCGGGGTCTGAAACGATCTCCGCCTTGAGCCTGCCCTCGAAGTGCTGGGCGTCCACTGCGGCCCGGACCTTGTGGTAGAGCTCGGAGTAGCTCCTGACACCCTCCAGCTTCCCTTGGTCCATGAGGTCCACGAGCTGGGCGTAGAGGCACCCCTCCGAGAGGGCGAACAGGGTGTTGAGGAAGACCCATCGGGGCTCGGCCAGTTCCACCGTGAGGTGGGCATAGGCCAGACGCTGGTGGTTGAAGTCCAGGGACTGGGTGCCGTGCATGGCTTTCTTCACGAAGCCGAAGCGGTTGGCCTTCACGACGTTTCCAAGCTCGGTGTCGATAACCAGGCCCCGGGCCACCATGGAGGGGTCGAAACGCAGCTCGTCCACGGGCCACCCCATGGTCTGAAAACGCTCCCGGGCATACTCAAAGACCCGGCGTTCAAAGGCTTCCACCCGGTATTCCACCAGGGTGTAGTCCATGTCGTAGCCGATGGCCTTGATGGCCCGGAGGTTGAGGGTGCGATTGCAGAAGAGGCCCCGATCCACCATCAAGCCATCCTCAGGCTGAGATCGGCGGCCGGAGCGCTGTGGGTGAGGGCCCCGACGGAAATGTAATCCACGCCGGTTTCCGCCACCGAGCGCACCCGGGCCAGACTCATGTTCCCGCTGGCCTCAAGGAGCAGTCGCCGTCCCGATCCGTCCCGGAGTCGCACGGCCTCGGCCATCTGGCCGTTGTCCATGTTGTCCAGGAGGACCACATCCACGCCCTCGATGGCCAGGCATTCCCGTACCTGGTCCAGGGTTTCCGCCTCCACCTCGATCCGCACTAGGCTTGGGGCCACCTCCCGGGCATGGGCCACCGCCGGGGCGATGCCCCCCGCTGCGGTGATGTGGTTCTCCTTGAGCATCAGGCCATCCCCCAGGGTCAGGCGATGGTTGAAGCCGCCACCGCAGCGCACGGCGTATTTCTCCAGGAGCTTGAGTCCCGGCGTGGTCTTGCGTGTATCCAGGATACGGGCACGGGTGCCTGCCACAGCCTCCACGAAGGCCCGGGTCAGGGTCGCGGTCCCGCTGAGACGCTGGAGGAGATTCAGGGAGACCCGCTCGCCCATAAGAATGGCTCGACTGGAACCCGAGAGATGGCAGACTTCCCGGCCCCGTTCCACCGCTTCGCCATCGGCGGCAGCAAGGCGAACCCTCAGGTCCGGATCCACGGCCCGGAAGACTTCCCGGAGGACCTCGAGCCCGGCCAGTACCAGGGGATCCTTGGCCACAATCCGCGCCTCTACAGGGCGATCGGGCACCGAAGCGCTTCCCCAGTCCTGGGTGCCCCAGTCCTCCCGGAGGAAGGCCATCAGGCTGTCCCGGTAGCTCAGGGGGTGGGGGGGATTGAGTCGGGCGATAGAGTCCATACCCCAGTCTACAATGGAGCCCGGAGGCTCCCATGTCCTTGGTGCTGAAACGTGTGGAAGAGGGCATTGCCTGGATCACCCTAAACCGCCCGGAAAAGCACAATGCCCTGAACGGGGTTCTACTGACGGAGCTGGATCAAGCCTTCACCGACGTGGCAAGGGACCCTCAGGTCAGGGTCGTGGTACTGTCCGGCGCCGGTGAAAAGGCCTTCGCTGCGGGAGCGGACATCCAGGGCATGAAGGACCGGAGCCCAGGCGAGGCCGAGGCCGCCGCCCTGGCCGTTCAGGCCATATTCAACCGCATCCAGGCATTCCCCAGACCCGTGGTGGCCTCCATCCAGGGCTGGGCCCTGGGGGGCGGGCTGGAACTGGCCCTGGCCTGTCATATCCGCATCGCCAGCACCTCCGCCCGTCTCGGCTGCCCTGAGGTGGGGCTGGGCATTCTCCCGGGCTACGGCGCCACCCAGCGCCTGCCCCGTCTGATCGGTCGGGCCCAGGCTCTGCACCTGATGCTCACGGGTGAGCCGGTCACGGCTGAAGAGGCCTTGCGCATGGGGCTGGTGGGCCGGATCTGCGCCCCCCAGGCCCTCGCGGATGAGACCCTCCGACTGGCCCAGACGCTGGGCCGCCGGGGTCCCATGGCCTTGAGTGCAGTCATCCAGGCCGTGAACGAAGGCGCCGAATTGTCACTGGAGGAGGGCCTCCATCTGGAGGCACGGCTTTTCGGCTCCCTGGAAGGCTCCTGGGACCGCCAGGAGGGCCTAGCGGCCTTCCTGGAGCGTCGGCTGCCGGACTTCAGGGGACGCTAGGGGATCAGGGCGCTTGCGGAAGTCCGGCACCGGATTCTCGGCGACTTCCATGTCAATACCCAACCGCTCGGCAAGCCCCTTGCCGCCGTCGCCCGGAGATGCCAAACGCAGGACCCAATTCTTGCGGTCCCGGGTTCCCGGGTCCGTCACCGTGCGGATATCCGCCCGCTGCAGGCTCGCCAGGCCCTGGTTGAAGGATTGGCGGCTCCTGGGCACGTAGGTCAGCAAAGGTGCGGCCAAAAGCACCGCGACGATGGCCCAGAACCAGGGCAAAGGCTTGGCGGGTTCATGGCGAGTAACCCGGGCCGCAGCCGGAGTCCCCCAGGCGGGGGGAGGCGCCGGCACGGCCTCGGCGGCCATTTCCAGAAGACCGCTGTTCAGCAGCTCGGCAATGCGCTTGCATGTGTCCAATTCGTCGTAGCGAGTGATCTGGAGAATCCCCGCAATGGTCTGGGGCTCACTGAAGTAGGTGAGCACGGTCTCCTGCTCATGGTTCAAACCGGATGCCTGGCCGCCATAGGTGCCACCACCTTCGAACACACCGGAGAGGTCCTGTTCCATGTCCAGATGCAGGGCGCGGGCCTTTTCGGACTTCACCAGCACGGTGTTGTGGTCAGGCAGGCGGCGCTGCACCTCGGGCCACTCGTCCATGACCCGGGCAGCTTCCATCAGGACCGTATCCACGGGGATGGGCGGGAAGTTTTCCCGATCCATCTCCAGGGGCAAGATGGAATCGAAGCGATAGTCTCCCTCCACCCAACGGAAGGTGCGGTAGATGATGGACATGGCCTGGTTGAACAGGGCGTCCTGGAGGTCCTGGGGTGTAACCTTCCCCGACTCCAGAAGCAGGGTGCCCATGCGCTTCAGGGTCTGGCGCTGGAGCTGGATGAGACCGAGGAGTTCGTCCCCCGAGAGCCGACCCAGGCGCACCAGCATGGCCCCCACCCGATCTTCGATGCGGACCTGGTTGGAGTCGCACCCGACGACATCCCCCTGGTCAAAGAAAATCTTCACGAACTCCTGCCCCCGGGAGAGCACGAGGGTGCCGCTCTTCCCCTGGGTCTTGATCATATTGAAGAGGGAGAAGAGATCGAAATCGCGGAGAGAGCCTTCGAGTGCCATGTCAGGACCTCTTGCTGGGCAGGAACTTGAACCAGGAGCGCAGGTAGAGCACTACCAGGAGTGCGAAGCCCAGGGGAACCCAGGACGAGACCGGATCCGGCAGGATCTCGCCCGGGAACCGAACGGAACGGCCGGTAGCAAACACAATACCCAGGGCGAAGGTCAGGAAGCTGAACTCCGCGAAACCGCTCCCGGTGGCCCCCAGCAGGACAGCATCCAGACCCGGGAGCAGTATGCGGAGCGTGCGGTGGAGAATCCGCTGGGCCCCCTGGTAGGTGGCCACTTCTTCAACCTTCAGCTTCCTGCTCTCGCCATGGAGCCCGTCTTTCAGGACGAAGAGATGGTGACACTTGGAGCACACGAAGACATCCGGAGAATCAGTGGTGTGAAAGGGGTCGCCGCAGCGGGTGCACTGGGAGGGATGGGCCTTGCGCACACTCTGGCGAACCCGCCAGAGAAGGGCCAAGAGTGCCAGGATGGGATAGATGGCGGCAAAGATCAGATGGGGCCCGATCCCTGGGTCGGGGTCGGGGGCAGCATTTCGCCCCCTGAGGGCGGCCATGCGCTCCGGGCTGTCCGGCAGGGGCATGGCAAAGGTGCGCTGCTCGCTGCGGGCCTGGCTGGCAAGGTTCATCCTGAGAAAGTTGTCGGGATCCAGCCGTCGGGCCTCGTCCTGTTTGGCGAGCCCAGTGCTGCTGTCCAGCTGCCTGAAGGCGATGACGCTCTGGTTGAACAGCACTTCCGGGCTGAGGGGTGAAAGGCGATACGCCTGCTCAAAGAGCCCCCGGGCCTCCTCGAACTTCCCCTGCTGGTAGCATGCGACACCCTGGTTGTTGATCACCTCCGCTCGGGCTGGGTGTTTCCCGCCCAGGGATGCGAAGACCAGCTCCGCTTCGCCCCACTTCTGTTCCTGGAGCAGCGCCCACCCATTCAGGAAGGCGACGTCTCCTTCGGGCAGGGCCTTGAGGATCCGCTCGCTGATGGGACGGGGCAAGGGCTGGGTCTGCAGTGAAACGATGCTCCGCTGCGGCTCCTGGTGAGATAGGGGCTCCATTGCCGCCAGGGCTGGGTGGAGCAACTGGAGCACCAGGACCACTACCCCGACCCTCACTTCCTGGATGGTGAAATAGGGCGCCAGGAACCAAAGCCAGAGGGCAGCGCACAGACTGGGGTCCAGCCCTACCAGGACGGGGAAGGCCAGGAGACAAGCTCCAATTAGCGCCACCGGGAGCGATGGAAGCCCACGCTTGAGGAGCGGCTCCTCCCAGGTGTAGCGGAACACCCGGCGATAGCGCATGGCCATGGCCAGGGCCCAGCCCCAGAGCAGAGCCGTGGCCATGAATCGGAGCCAGGCGAGGTGCTGCACCAGCCAGAGCCATCGGTGTATTGGATGTGTCATGCGTAACCGGGTGAGTTCCACGACCTCCGAGAGACTCATGAAATACCCTTTGATTCCCTCCTGCCGCTGAAGGATGATGCTCGTGCAAAGCACCGTCGGGCAGCGGGGAGCCCAACGGTCAGCCACCTGGATGGCCTTGAGCCCCAACTCAGGCTGACCGGCTTCACCCTGCTGACGGGCCCAGAGGGCCATGGCCTCCACAAGGGGCAGGAGATCCAGGGTTCCGTAGTTCCTCCGGAGAAGTTCCACCTCCTGGACGGCAGCCTGGATCTTGTCTGCATCCCCGGAAAGAAGGGCCTTCTGCAAGCCCTCAGCCCGATAGCTCAAGGCCACGGCTGCGCTTGGCGGCGGGGGGACCTCCGCAGCGCGACAAGCAGGAACCAAACATACAATCAGGGCGAGAAGCGCCACAAATCGGGCCGCCCACCGCACCGGTCTTTGTATCGCGCCATTCATTTCAACCCCGCAACTTGACCTGGAGCGTACCACAAGTATGCAACTGAAGCCTGCACCCCTTCTCAAAGTTCGGCCACAATGGGTAGAACCTTGAATGCCGGAGGCTTTCCATGAGCCGTATGCTCTCCGCCCTGCTGGGCGCCACCATCTGTTTGACCCTTGCCGCGGACACGACGGGTCGTATCACGGGCAAGGTCCTAGACAAGGCCGGGAAACCCGTCCCCAATGCGACCATCGTCCTCAAGCGCACCGATATCTCCTGGACCAAGACCCTGAAGGTTTCCGGTAACGGGACCTTCCAGCAAGTGGGCCTCGAGCCCAAGGAATTCGACATCACGGCGAGCGCCGAGGGCTTTGCTCCCCTGACCATCCACCTCAAGATACCCTTGGGGGATACTCTCAACCAGGACTTCTGCCTCATGAAGCCGGAGGACGTCCGGGCCGCAGCGCCCCAGGGCGCTCCTCAGCCAAGCGGAGACAAGGCCGTGATCGGCGCCGATGCATTCAACCAAGCCGTCGTCCTGTACAACGACAAGAATTACACTGCGGCCCTCCCGCTTGTGGAGAGCGCTTTCAGCAATCTCAAAGAGTCCCTTGAACTGCTGCCAGCCGAAAAGAAGCCCGAACTCGAGTCCCAGGTCGCCCAGGTAGAGCGGGTCTACGGTGTGGTACTTTTCGAAGTTGGTCGCCAGGATGCTGCCCGGCAGACCGAACTGTGGGGACAGGCCGAACCCCGCCTCAAGGCCGCCCTGGCCCGCAACCCCAAGGACCAGAGGGTGCTGGACGCTCTTATCACGACCAGCAAAGCGAAGGGGGACACGGAAGCCGCCACTACCTACCAGGCAAGCCTGGATGCCCTCATCGGCCCCCGCCCGGAACTGGCCTTCAACCAGGGGGTGGAGACCTACAACAAGGGCGACATGGCGGCCGCCAAGCCATTCTTCCTCAAGGCCATCCAGGTGGACCCCAACTTCGCCGAAGCCTACTACATGCTGGCGATGTGCGAGTTTGCAGGAAACAACCTCAAGGCCACCAAGCAGAACTTCAAGAAATACCTGGAGGTCGCTCCCAAGGGTAAACACGCGGAAGAGGTCAAGGCCATGCTTGAAGACCCCTCCCTGAAGGGCATCAAGTAACAGCCCCCCCGAAAATGGTCAGGCCCAGCGACAAGGCTGGGCCTGGTTTTTATATGCTCGGCCCCTGGCTGTCTGCCCCGGGGAACACATCATCCAGCAGTCGGGTCACGTCTGCAGGGGGGAACATCTCCGGGGCCTCCTCCTGGAGAAAGCGCCGCCCCCTCCCCAGCAAGGTATCGATTTCCTGGAGAATGCGGATCCGCTCCAGCTTCAGGGTCCGGAGGTTGGCCTCGAATTCCACCACCCGTTGCTGGGCTTCTCGCGTGATCTCTTCTCCTCGGAACTCGGCCTCTTTGAGGATCAGGACCCGCTCCCGGTTGGCGCTATCAAGTAACTCTTCCCGGGTCTTCTGGGCGTGCAGCAGGGTCTCCCGGAAGATGCGGTCCTGCTCCTGGTACTGCTGAATGCGCTCCCGAAGATCCAGGATTTCTGTGCGCATCCTCTGATTTTCCTGGAGGAGCTCCTCCCACTCCCCGGCCACTTCATGGAGGAAGGTCCGGACCTCGTCCCTGTCCGCTCCCCTGAAGGACTTCTCGAATTCCCTGCGCTGAATATCTAGCGGCGTGTACTTCATGACGTCCTCAGTAGGTGAAGCCCTTCTGGAGCAGGGATTGCAGGAGAAGCAGGATCACAAAGGCGATCAGGGGGCTGAAATCCATGCCTCCGACCGGCGGGATGATGTGCTGGATGGGGTGCAGCAAGGGATCCACCACGGTTCGCACCAGTTTCACGAAAGGATTTCTGGGATCCGGGCGGAACCATGATAGAACGCTGGAGATGAAGATCAGCAGCACCAGGGCTTTGATCAGGTAGAGCACAATCAGCACGATGAGGGGCATGAAGTCTTCCTTGGACAGAACCCATCATAATCCCACTAAGGGTTGAACCATGCGCATCGGTATTTCCTGCTACTCAACTTTCGGAGGCTCCGGCGTTGTGGCCACTGAAGTGGGCAAGGCCTTGGCCGCCAGAGGGCACGAGGTCCACCTCTTGAGCCAGTCATTGCCGCCACGGCTGCAGGGATTCGAGGACCACGTATGGTTCCATGAGGTCACGGCGGCCCCCTATCCGCTCTTCGAGGCCGAACCATTCTCCATTGCCCTGGCCTCCAAAATGGCGGATGTGGCGGACAAGCACGGCCTGGAGATCATGCACGCCCACTACGCCATCCCCCACGCCAGTGCCGCACTCCTGGCACGGATGGCCATGGAGGACCGCCTGAAGGTGGTCACAACCCTCCACGGCACGGACATCACCGTCGTAGGTTCGGACCCCAGCTACCTCCCCATGGTGCGCCTGGCCATCCGGGCCAGCGACGCCGTCACCTCGGTTTCCCAGTATCTAAAAGAGGAGACCCTACGCACCTTTAAGGTGGATCGGCACATCGACGTCATCCCCAATTTCATCACCCCACCCCCCGAGGGACGGCCCGACTGCCGCTCCTGGCTGGCCCCCCGCGACTGTGCCGTCCTGACCCACATCTCCAACTTCCGGCCCGTGAAGCGGGTGCTGGACGTGGTCAAGATCTTTGAACGCGTCCGCCAGGAATATCCCTGCCGCCTGGTCATGGTAGGCGATGGCCCGGATCGACCCGAGGCCGAGGCCTACGCCCGGGAGCGGGGCTTTTCCGACGAGGTCCGTTTCACAGGCAAGCAGCTCAACATCGGCAGCGTCCTGGTGTGCTCGGACGTCTTCCTGCTCCCCAGCGCCACCGAAAGCTTCGGCCTGGCGGCCCTGGAGGCCATGTCCTACGGTGTGCCGGTGGTGGCCAGCCGTGTGGGAGGCCTTCCCGAAGTCATCCGCCATGGTGAGGATGGCTACCTGGAAGGCCTTGGCGACGTCGAGGCCATGGCCCAGGACGTCCTGAAACTCCTGAGGGACCCAGCCCACCGCCAGCGTCTCGGAGCCTCAGCCAAGAACCGAGCCCTGGACACCTTCGCGGAAGGCCCCGTCATCGACCAGTACGAAGCCCTCTACGAACGCATCCTCACCAAACCAAAATCGACCGTGGACATCGGCGCCAACCCGCGCTAGCATAGACTTTCCGGCTGGGTAGCTCAGGTGGTTAGAGCGAGGGTCTCATAATCCCTAGGTCGACAGTTCGAGTCTGTCTCCAGCCACCACCACAAACCCCTGAAATCGCAAGGTTTCGGGGGTTTGTCTTTTTAGCCGGCCCTTTGGTTGCCGACGTTTCCGCAGGCTCCAAACGCCTTAAGTAGGGTTCCTCGCTGTTCCATGTGGCTGAGCTATGGGAGTAGGGGCTGAACAGAGATGATATCGATGTGGATAACTCGAGTTCGAGCTCCCGGCCTGCTGAGGGCTACCCACACGATTCAGCGAAGAGCCCAGATTTTCCCGAAAGATTCTGGCTCTGCAGGGCATCGGAGCTTAGGCCAAGCCGTCCCGCAATGCTAGGTGATCGTCAAGCCAGGTGGACTGGTCCATCTGACCATCTAGGAACTCGGCAAAATCCGTGGCCCGGGCCAGGTGACCGACAGAGAAGGGTCCGTCACCCGGAGCTGAAGCCCTAAGGCATAAACCATCTTGATGCAGGTTGTTTTGAGCATGGCGCAATATGCAATACAGTTGGCGCATTCCAACAATGCATTCAAAACACCCTACTCCTAGTCTTGGAACCGTGGGGTATATCCCACCACCCAATCAGGAGATCGGTATGAATCAGCCCGTAGCCCTCATCACCGGCGGTGCCACCGGCATCGGGAAGGCCACTGCGAAAAAGCTCGCCGCCAAGGGCATCACTGTCGTAATCAGTGGTCGCCGCAAGGAGATTGGAGTCGCAGCGGTCAAGGAAATCCAGACGGTGGCCACCGGTGCCGCGGAAGTGCGGTTCATCCAAAATGACGTGGCTGACGAAAGTGCCGTCAAAGCGATGATCGACCAGATCGTCGCGGAGTTCGGTCGCCTCGACATGGCAGTCAACAACGCGGGAATATACAACGAAGCCGCCACCCTGGATCAATCGGACACTCAGAAGTTCCGCGCGATGATTGAAGTCAATGTCATGGGCGTCTACTACAGCATGAAATACGAGATCGCGCAGATGCTCAAGCAGGGCGGAGGTTCGATCGTCAACCTGGCATCCATCGCAGGCCTGAACGGCTTCCAGTGGACGGGGACCTATGTCGGCACCAAACACTCCGTGGTCGGCTTGACCAAATCAGCGGCACTCGATCATGCCGCCCAGGGTATCCGCATCAATGCCGTGGCCCCAGGTGCCATCCGAACGGATATCATCGCCGATCAGATCAAGATAGACGAGCCTGGATTGGCGGCGGCGCACCCCATTGGCCGTATTGGCGAACCGGAAGAGATTGCCAATGGCATCGCCTGGTTACTCTCGGAGGAAGCGAGCTTCGTCGTCGGCCATATCCTGAACATCGACGGCGGCTTCCAGGCCAAGTAGAAAGGAGGCCCCATGCCGACCCGGATGACGGATCAAGTCAAAATTCCTCAAGCCTTCTGGGTCGGTCTCGCCGCTCTGGGCCTCACCCTCGACGAGGTGCTCCGACATGCGAAGCTGCCCGCTGCCCGCATTGCCCGCGAGGGTTCACTGCGCACCGAGGAGTTCTTCCTTCTCTGGCAGGCGATAGGCGAACTGGCCCCTGCCTGCGCCGCAGGGCTGAAGCTCGTCAAGGGACTCGACACCGCCATACTTCCGCCCTCCTTCCTCGCGGCCTACCACGCCCGAGATTTCCGGGATGCTCTCACGCGCATGGCACGCTTCAAGCACCTGTGTTCTCCGGAGATTCTCAAGATCACGGAGGGGCCGGAGGAATGCGTGATCGAGCCCGAGTGGCCCCACGGTGGAAAGATTGTTCCCGAAGCGCTTGTGGATGCAACCTTTGGCTCCCTGGTTCTTCTCGGGCGCCATGGCACGCGAACCAACCTTCACCCTAGCCGGGTGGAGTATATGTGCGCGGACGACAGGCCCGGCCTCCGGGAGGAGTTCTACGGGTGCAAGGTGATCTTCGGTTCGCGCCAGAATCGCCTGGTGTTCCGCGGTGCGGATCTGGACCTCCGGTTTGCCACCCACAATGCCGAGCTGCTGGCCATGCTGAATCCCGCATTGGAAGCGGCTTCGAGGGCGCTGGGCTCAAGCCTAAAGGCCACCGAACAAGTCCGGCAGGTACTGCCCAGGTTCCTTTCGGCGGGCAGACCCGAGATCGACGCAGTGGCCAAGGAATTGGGGATGAGCGCGCGCAGCCTCCAACGCCGCATCACCGAAGAGGGCTCCACCTTTCGGGACCTGCTGTCCCAGGCCCGTCAGGCATTGGCCCGTGAATACCTCCAGAATCCGTCCCTGGATCTGAAGGAGATTGTCTACCTGCTGGGTTACGAGGACTCACCCTCCTTCTATCGCGCCTTCCGGCAGTGGGAGGGCACGACGCCCGCGGCCTGGCGATCCCGCCGAACCACGCTTGAGAACTGACGCACCGCCCTTACCCACCCAACACGCGAATATCTCCATCCTTCGCAAGGAGCCGACATGCCTCCCGTCTGGTTGATTACCGGAACCTCCCGAGGGCGCTGGGAAGCCATCAGCACAGCCACGGACTTCGGTTCACCTGCCCAACTGCCAGAGTTGCCGGAAACCTAGGGGGCCCCATGAAAGTCGTCTTGTTCGGATCCACCGGAATGATTGGCCAGGGTGTTCTGCGTGAATGCCTGCGTGACAGCACCGTCACGCAGGTCCTCACGGTGGTGCGGTCGGCCACGGGGCGAACGCACCCCAAGCTGAAGGAGGTTTGCACACCGGACCTATTCGATCTGACTGAGGTGGCACCCGATCTCCAAGGGGCCGATGCCTGCTTCGATTGTCTCGGAGTCTCGGCTGTCGGATTGGGTGAGGCCGACTACACGCGGCTCACCTACGACCTCACTCTGTCCATCGCGGAGACCTTGGTCCGCCTGAATCCTGGAATTACCTTCATCTATGTCTCCGGGGCCGGAACGGACAGCAGTGAGCGGGGCCGATCCATGTGGGCCAGGGTCAAGGGCCGCACGGAGAATGCTCTCCAGCGCCTCCCCTTCGGGAGGGTCTACCTCTTCCGCCCCGGATTCATCCAGCCCCGGCACGGCATCCGCTCCCGAACCCTCTGGTACCGGATCTTCTATGCATTGAGCAGACCCCTTGCCGGGCTTATCGACAGGCTTGCCCCCGGGGTCGTCCTGAACACAGAAAGCCTGGGCTTGGCCATGCTGACCGCAGCCCATCGAGGTGCACCGAAAACAGTGCTGGAGTCAAAGGACCTGAGCCGCCTGGCCAAGGCCCATCCATTGACCACGGGGATCTGAGCTGGGAGTGTCGTTGGCAACTCCAGCGGGGGCATGCCGATTGGCTAGCCCAACCTTCCCTGCTCAAGTCCCTTGAATGCCTTCTGCAGTTCCTCGTGGGTGTAGGGTTTCGGCAGCAGGAAAACCCTGCCCTGGCCCGCCAGGGCGCGGTACAAGGTTTCATCCACATAGCCCGTTGTCATGAAAACCGGCAGCGAGTAACCCAGCTCACGCATACGGCGAAGGGTCTCTATCCCAGTCATCCCCGGCATGTTCTGGTCAAGCAGTACCGCATCAAAGCTCAGCTCCCGGGCCATGAGATCCAGGGCTTCGCAGCCTCCGCTCACCTCGGTGGCTCGATGCCGGAGGGACTCCAGCATTGCCATGACCGACTGGCGAACCAAAGGATCATCGTCCACCAGGAGTATGCGGAAGGAAGGCGGCGGGAAGGCTGGCCGCTCCTCGACAGAGCTGCTCGGTGGCAGCGAATTCCCCTCCACCACCGGAAGACAAACCCGTACTTGGGTGCCAACGCCCAGTCGGCTTTCCACCTGAAGGGTCCCGCCGTGTGCCTGGACTGTGCCAAACACGACCGAAAGCCCCAGGCCGGTCCCCTTGCCGACCGGCTTGGTCGTAAAGAAGGGTTCCACGGCCCGGGCTACGACCTCTGGTGCCATCCCCTGACCAGTGTCCTCAACCACCAGTCCCAGGTGCTGGGCATCCGACCTCTCTGTTCTCAAGGTCAGGGTTCCGCCCTCCGGCATGGCGTCCAACGCGTTAACACAGAGATTCATGAGGGCATTGGAGAGCCCGGCCTGGGAACCGACAATCCAGGGCAGTTGGGGATCAAGGTCGAGGATGACCCGGATCTTCTGCATGGTCGTTCGGGAGAGCAACTCCGCCTCCCCACGGACCAATTCATTCAAATCCAGGAGTTGCGCTTGCTGGATATCCTTCCGGGCGAAGGTCATAAGACTTTTGATCAAGTCCCGCCCCCGCATGCAAGCCTTTATGATCAGGTCACCTCGGTGAGCATGCTCATCGGTGCCGTTGCACAGGAGACCCGCCACCGCCATGACGGCGGCCAGAACATTGTTCATGTCATGGGCTACTCCCCCGGCCAGGCGCCCGACGCTCTCCATGCGTTGCAGGTGATTTAGCTGGGCCTCAAGAAGGAGCCGTGCCTCCTCTTCCCTTTTTCTTTGCGTAATGTCCTGGGCAACCCCGATGGAGCGCCGCATTCTGCCATCGGGATGCCGTTCGAGCACTCGGACGACAATCCGCAGCCAACGTGCTCCCAGAGAGGGGTGCTCATACCGGTATTCGAGATCCTGGGAGTCCTGGCGCTCAACTTTGAGTTTACGATTCGCCTCCAGCACCCGGGGAAGGTCTTCGGGGTGGATGCGGCCTTCCCAGAAAGCTGCGGCCGAGGCCCCCTCGTGGGTCGCCGGGAGCCCCAGGATCTCCCGGGCCTTCAGATCAAAGAACGAGGGCTGGTCAGTATTTTCCATTTCAAAAAAACCGAACCCGGCGACATCGACTGCGGAACGAAGCCTTGCCTCACTGTCCCGGAGGGCTTTCTCGACACGCACCCGTTCTGTAATGTCCATGATGATGCCGATGAACCGATGCGGTTTACCCCCTACACCCGCTGCGACCTCCGCACGGACGAAACAGGCCCTTTCCTGACCACCGGAAAGGACGAGTCGGAGGTCCGTCTCCAGAGGTTCACCGGTCGCCAGTGAACGCTGGAACTTGTGCCCGAAGGGTTCCAGATCGTCAGGATGGAAGAAGCGTGCATTGGCTTCGACGGAAGGGATGTATTCCCCTGGCTTGACGTTGAAGATCCGGTAGGTTTCTTCGGACCACCAGACCCGGTCAGCATCCAAATCCCAGTCCCAGCTGCCAATCAGGGCCACTTCCTGCGCGAGCTTGAGCCTTTCAGCCAGCCCGGCATTTTCCTGTTCCGCCAACTTCCGTTTGGTGACCACGTCAAAAATAGCCACGAACTCCTCAGGGCCTGGACTGTACACGGACACATCGAACCATTCCCCCAGCGCGAGGAGGTGTTTCTCAAACCTTTCGGATACTCCGGTTTTCACGACTCGTCCGAATATCTGGAACAGATCAGGATCCAGTTCCTGGATGCCGGGAATCACTTCCGAGACCCACTTACCAGTTATGTTCCGAAGACCGGTCTGGGTTTCAAAGGCTCTGTTGACCGCCAGGTAAAGGAAGTCGACGGGAGCCCCCAGCTCGTCAAAGCGCATCCGGCAGTGCGCAAAGCCGTTTAGCAGGTTCTGGAAGAGTCTCTGGTAGGGCTCCGGAGCCCCAACCCCTTGCGCTCCAACCTGATCAGGGAAAGGCGGATTACTATTGCCGGCATTTGAATCCACGCGACCTCTCCCATCCCGAATCTGTTTTGATTTCCTATGATGATCGCAATTGAACCTCACCGGCTTCTTCCCGCCGAAGAGTAGGGGAGTGAACGGTGGCTGTGGGGCATCAAATTGCCTCGGCAACGCGCTTGCGCAAAGCTTTCAGTTCCTCGAACTGTTCCGTGACATCCCGCAAAATGGCGGCGATCCCAGTGATCTTTCCCGACTCACCCAAAAAGGGCACGATGGTGAAGGCCACGGACCTCCGGGAACCATCCTTCCGGATGGCAGGCACGGATAGCAGGCTGTCTGCGCCGTACCGTGTAATGCCGGTGGCCATGGTTTGGGCATAGCCATCCCAGTGCCGCTTCCGGAGGGTTTCGGGAATGATGATGTCCAGGCTCTGTCCCAGGGCCTCCTCCTCCGAATACCCGAACACCCGCTGGGCCCCCGCATTCCACAGGCGTATCAGCCCCTGGTCATCCGCATAGATGATGGCATCCGGAGCCCGGTCCACCAGCTGGCGGCAGATCCTGTCGAAATCCAGCACATTGCCCATGGCACCTCCTCACCTTTGGCAAAGGGACATCGCGCGAAGCCTTTTGGACGCATCCGCCCATCATCGGTCCCTCGCCTTCCTTCAACTCCCGCCAGCAGCCCCCTCAAGGGCGATGGCCCGGGGGAAGAGTAGACGGTTCTCCAGGTAGATGTGGCGATGGAGGTCCGCCTCCAGGTCATGAAGTCCCTTCAGAAGGGCACGGTAGCTGCCACAGGCATCCGAGGGGGCGGAGTAGTCGGCGGTGAGATCCCGCAGTTCCTTCAGCATTGTTCCCACCTCCTCGTGCTCGTGCAGCATGGCCCTTATGGGGGCCTGGATGGCTCCCGGCCGGGGGGCCTCCGGGGCGGATTCCATCTGGCGAATGAGGGGGAAAAGGATTTCCTCTTCCTTCGCCAGGTGGGGAATCAGATCCCCCCCAAGGGCCTCCACGCGTTGAGCAATCTGGGCCAACTCTGGATGGTTGCCTCCATGCACCCTGAGGACCTTCTCCATCAGGGGCTCCAAACGGCCCAACGCGGAGCGGGTGAAGGCATGATGCTTGGCCTCGATGTGAGCGATGAGGTCCACCAGGGTGCAGTCCTGCCATTTTATTGGGTCAGCAGGAAGGCAATCGGATCCCGGGAGTCCTTCCAGCCTCGCCAGGACCTCCGTCAGATCCGCGTTGGCGTGGGCACAAGCCTCTGCGAGGGTCCGATGCCCTCCGCAGCAGAAGTCCACCCGCAACTCGTCGAAGAGCTCCATGGCCGCCGGGTTCTCAAGGACAAGGTCACCGATGAGGGTCAGGGCACTTTGGGTCATTTCATTCCTCCAGTCCAGGCATTCGTCCCCGGGCGCGTCAGGTCGGTATTGAGCGACCCAATGCAAAGATCCGTTCTCCTGGCCCTGCAGGCCTTGATACCCGTCAAGCTTTGGATATCTGCCAAACCACCTTGCCATCCGACCGGATCGGCCTAGGTTCGATCCTGTTGCCACTCCTCTTCATCTCACCCCACAAAAAGGAAACGTCATGTCCATGTTCTGTTTTCAGTGCCAGGAAACCGCCAAGAATACGGGCTGCGCCATCAGTGGCGTCTGCGGCAAGAAGCCGGATACCGCCAACCTGCAGGATCTGCTCGTCTACACCCTGAAGGGCATCGCGGCCCTGGAGGAGCAGGCCATGGGCAAGCGGCCCATCCGGAAGTCGACGGGCCTCTTCCTGGTCCAGTCCCTCTTCATCACCATCACCAACGCCAATTTCGACAACGTGCGCATCACGGCCCAGATCACCGAAGCCCTGAAGCTCAAGAAGGCCCTGCTGGCAGAGGTGGGGGACGCCGGGAGCCTGCCGGAGGCCGCCACCTGGTTCGGGACCGAGGCGGAGTACGCCGCCAAGGCCGAGCAGGTGGGGGTCCTGCAGGAGGCCCACGAGGACCTTCGCTCCCTCAAGTCCCTCGTAACCTATGGCGTGAAGGGGGTCGCGGCCTACGCCGACCATGCGGCCATGCTGGATCGGGAGGACGACGAGATCTACGGCTTCGTCGTGAAGGCCCTGGCGGCCCTCACCAGGACCTTGGGGGCCGAGGAGCTGGTGGCGCTCACCCTGGAGACCGGCGGGTGCGCCGTGAAGACCATGGCTCTGTTGGACGCGGCCAATACCGGCACCTACGGCAAGCCAGAGATGACCCAGGTCTCCATGGGCGTCCGCCAGAACCCGGGCATCCTGGTGTCCGGCCACGACCTCCGGGACCTGGCGGATCTCCTGGAGCAGACCCAGGGCACCGGCGTGGATGTCTACACCCACAGCGAGATGCTCCCGGCCCACGCCTATCCGGCCTTCAAGAAATACCCCAATCTCGCCGGGAACTACGGCAGTTCCTGGTGGCTGCAGGACAAGGAGTTCGGGAGCTTCAACGGCCCTATCCTGATGACCACCAACTGCATCGTGCCGGTGCGCCCCACCTACAAGGACCGGATCTTCACCTCCGGCATGGCGGGCTACGCCGACATCCCCCATATCCCGGATCGGCCCGCTGGCGGGCGCAAGGACTTCAGCGCCATCATCCAGTTGGCCAAGACCTGTCCGCCCCCCACGGAGCTGGAGACGGGGACCCTCACGGTGGGCTTCGCCCACGACCAGATCCTGGCCCTGGCTGATAAGGTCGTCGACGCCGTAAAGAGCGGGGCCGTGAAGCGCTTCGTGGTCATGGGCGGATGCGACGCCCGCCAGAAGGAGCGGACCTACTTCACGGACGTGGCCAAGGCCCTGCCTCCTGACACCATCATCCTCACCGCCGGCTGCGCCAAGTACCGCTACAACAAGCTGGGCCTGGGCGACATCGGCGGCATCCCCCGGGTCCTGGACGCCGGGCAGTGCAACGACAGCTACTCCCTGGCCCTGGTGGCCCTCAAGCTCAAGGAGGTCTTCGGGCTGGAGGACATCAACCAGCTCCCCATCTCCTTCGATATCGCCTGGTACGAGCAGAAGGCCGTGGCGGTCCTGCTGGCCCTGCTGTACCTCGGCGTCAAGGGCATCCGCCTGGGGCCCACCCTGCCTGCCTTCCTTTCCCCCAACGTGGCCAAGGTGCTGGTGGAGAAGTTCGACCTGAAGCTGATCGGGACCCCGGAAGCTGACGTGGCGGCCATCGCTGCGGGCGTCTGAGACTCCGGACTCCGGCAGGCAAAGAGGCGGGTGCACCTGGGCCCGCCTCTTTTGTTGTCTCACGGACTCAGCTGAGCCACCGAAGCGGAAAGGGAACGGTAGCGCCGCGATGGTGGTATAGCTTTCAAGGCGCGTTCCTCACAATCGGAACCCCCGAATAGGCTCGTTGCCCGCCCTCCAACAGTTCAATCTGGTCGCCCGATGTCATTCCCCAAGTCCGCTGGTTTCTTCCTCATCCTGGCCCTCGGCTGTGCCGGGAAAAAAGCTGTGGTTCTTGTGCCACAGCCGAGCCCAAACCACAGGGAGGCTTTGGAAGCCAAGCCTAAGGAACTGGACCTCCAACACCTGCAGGGCACCCTCACTGCTGAAACGATTCAACAGATTGCCGCCTTCAAGTGTGAGATGACGGATACCCAGGCCTCCCTCACCCAGTCCATCAGCCGCTACCTGGAGAGTCGTGATGAGGAGCCCTATCGGGCCAGCCAAAGCCGGGTCGATCAACTCACCATCCTCACAGTCCATGCCAAAGGGATGACCCGGGCCAGGGCCAAGGCTCTTGTGGAAGGCGTCCCCCGCGTAAAGGTCCACCAGTATGGCTGGGACAAAGTCATCCTCGCCAATGATCGGGAAGGATGGATTTTCGACATGGCGCCAGGTCCCGGATCAGAGCCAGCCCGCTGACAGCCACCCCTGTGGGCCGGGGGCCAGGGCCTAATGTTTTACCCGATTTCATACAAATAAACGAAAAGCTCCAGCACGTCTCCAGACTCATCATCCGGAACAGCCGCGCCGAGAGGTCTACCAGAGTCCTCCAACCATTTCATGCCCTCGGATCAATCCACCTTGTCCTTCTGGTCTAGACGTTCCATCGCCTCAATCCTGGCCGCAATCCTCCTGGTGACGTCGACGATCGTCCTGGGATTGACCGGAATGCTGGCATTTCGAGCTTTAAGCCTCCGGGAAGCAAACGCGGTCAAACGACAGATGGCTTTCCAGACCCGCACCTTGGCCGAGGCCCTGGCCCTGCCCCTTTGGAACTTCGACGATGGCCAGATGGGCCGAATCCTGGACAGCAGCATGGGGGACTCGACCACCATGGGTATCCGAGTCCGTGCCGGGGGTCGTACCTGGAGCCGCTTCCGCCCGGAGGTCCAGGAAACCTACGCAGACAAAATGAATCAAAACGGATTCATGGTGGAGACCAGGGAAATCCGTCGGGATGGGGTGCCCCTCGGTACCCTTGAGACCTTCTATGACACCCGGTACATGCAGGAAGAGGTCAGCCGATTCAAGAGAATCCTGCTCTCCGGGATCCTTGGATTCGACCTCATCCTGGTGCTGGTGCTCTATCTGCTCATCTGGCACGCCGTGATCAAACCCATTCGCAGCCTGGAAAAGTTCGCAGAGGACGTGTCCTCTGGACTCCGGCCCACTGGCGAACCTGAGGGGAACCAGCCCTGCCTGGAAATGAACCACCTCCATCGCAGCATCGACGGCATGGTGGCTCTCCTGGATCAGCGTTACGCGAAGCTAATGGGATCGGAACAACGCTTCCGGGCCCTCTTCAACGGTTCGGGTGATGCCATGTACATGCGGGAATTCACACCCGACAACCCTCGCTCTCCCTTCGTGGAAGTGAACGAGGCCGCCTGCCGCAAGCTGGGCTACACGCGGGAGGAACTTCTCAGGATGAACCCCTATGACATCAGCCCGGAGAGCTCCGCAGAAAGCGTCGATCAGGTGCGAGCCGATCTGTTAGCCAACGGGAGCGCGGTTCTGGCCACCACCCACCGAACCAAGGAGGGCCGGGCAATACCCGTGGAGGTCAGTGCCCATCGCTTTGAGATCGCAGGCAGAACCTTCGTGCTGTCTTCCGCAAGGGACGTTTCCGATCGGCACCGACTGGAAAACCAGCTGCGTCACAGCCAGAAAATGGAGTCCCTCGGCATGCTGGCCGGAGGAATCGCCCATGATTTCAACAATATTCTCCAGGTGATCACCTCCTTCGGAAGCCTCATGCGGGAAGGCCTCGGGAAAGATGATCCGAACCGGGAAAAGCTGGGGCATATCCTGGCCGCCGCAGAGAAGGCCTCCAAACTCACACGGAGCCTGCTCACCTTCGGCCGGAAGGATTCCATTGAACCCAAACCTTCCGAGCTCAACGAGTTGGTCAGGAGAGTGAATGCCTTCCTCAAGCGCCTTATCGGCGAGGACATCAATCTGGTGACCCATCCCTGTGCCGGACCTTTGGATGTATTCATCGACGAAGGCCAGATCGAGCAGGTCCTGGTGAACCTGGTCGCCAATGCCAGGGATGCGATGCCCAAAGGGGGCACCCTCACCATCCAGACGGACGCGGTGGCAATGGACGAGGATTTCATCCGGTTCCACGGCTTCGGGGCAGTGGGTTCCTGGGCCCAGATCTCGGTATCGGACACCGGGGCCGGCATGGATGAAGCGACCCGGTTGAAAATCTTCGACCCATTCTTCACCACCAAGCCCGCGGGGAAAGGCACGGGGCTCGGACTGGCCATCGTCTATGGAATCATTCAGCAGCACCGTGGCCAGATCAACGTCTACAGCGAACCCGGACGAGGCACGACCTTCCGGGTGTACCTGCCACTGCACGCCCAGGCCTCCATCCAGGCCCCTGACCTCAATCCGGAGAATCGCTCTCTCAAGGGTACGGAAACCATTCTGGTGGCCGAAGATGAAACGGTCGTGCGGGAAGTGATCGCCCATATGCTGGAAGAGAAGGGCTACACCGTCATCCAGGCCAGCGACGGGCAGGAAGCACTGGAGCGCTACGCGGAACATGGGGACAAAATCGACCTGCTTCTGATGGATCTCATCATGCCCCGCCTCAGCGGCAAAGACGCCTATGACCGGATCCGGAGCAAATGGCCTGCGGCCCGCGTCATTTTCAGCAGCGGGTACACCGCCGACATCATCCAGAGTCGGGGTGACCTGGATGAGGGGGCAGAACTGGTCATGAAACCCGTCGCCCCCAGGGATCTGCTCCTGAAGATCAGGGATGTCCTGGACCGGAAACGAGAATGAGGCTGGTATGCAATAGAATAGGGCTTCCTTCATCCAGGTACAGCCGCCATGAGCGTCCCGCGAGAAGTTTTCCTCCTGAGCCCCCTCCGCAGGGCAATCGCAATCCTGGTCGGCCTGGGCATCTTTGGGGCTCCCCTTGCGCGAGGGAATAACCCGGCCGAAGAGATGCCCTGCCCTGTCGTGACCTACACCACCAACCCCAACTACCCCCCCTACCACTGGGCCTTGGACGACCAGGTCTTCCAGGGAGCGAGCATTGAACTCCTGGGCATGGTCTTGCCCCCCAATGTGCAGGCCAAACCCCTGGTTGTGCCATGGAAACGGGCCCTCGCCCTCGCGGAGGAGGGGAAGGTCGACCTTCTGCTCAGCCTGCGGAACACGCCGGAACGCCAAATCTATCTCGATTTCCTCCAGCACCGTGCCTTCCCCAATCCCATCGTGGTGTTCGTCCGACAGGACCGGGCCTTCAGTTTCCAGAGCTGGAAAGACTTAAAGGGGAAGCGCGGCGGCGTGAGTCTGGGGGATACCTTTGGAGCGGGCTTCGACACCTACTGGCGGACGGAACTTCAAATTGAAGAGGCCCCAAGCCTCGAGGAGAATTTCAAGAAGCTCGCGGCCGGGCGGATCGACTATTTCGTATCGGGTCTTTTCCCGGGAAAGAGCTACCTGGACCGCCAAGGCCTGGGGAAGCAGATCGTAGCCATTGGGAAACCCATCTCCAATCAGGACATCTACTTCGCCTTCAGCCGAAAATTCATCTGCCCGGCATTGAAGGCCCACCTTGAACTGAGACTGGAGGAACTCGACCGCAAGGGAGTCCCTGAGAGGCTTCTCCGCAAACATCTGGAAATCTACGCCCGGGGCCATGGGTCCGGGCGCTGAAGGCGGGGAGACGCAAAAGGCCTTGCCAATTGGCTATTGCTTGAGCCAGACCGGCGCCAGGAAGGCGCCATGTTGCTCCGGATCAGGGAAGCGGATGCAGGGAGTGCCATCAGCGATCACCAGGGCCGGGTAACCGCTACCCTGGAAATCGGCGATCGCAATGGATTGGGGGCCGTAGTAGCCGGTGTACATCTGGGCAGTGCCAAAGGTACCGGCCACCGAGGCGCTCTGAATGAAGACGGCGACGGAGCCCGGATAGCCCGGTAGCCCCATGTTCGCCACCACGATATCGGGACGGCTGTCCCCGTCCAGATCGGCCACGGCCAGTGAGGCGGAGTAGTAGTCCAGGGTATCCAGTGTGGAGGCCGTGCCGAATGTCCCGTCCCCCGCCCCCACAAGGAGACTGACACCCCCGGTCGCGTTGTTGAAGTTGGCCGTCAGGAGGTCCTGATGGTCGTCCCCGTTCAGGTCCGCAAGCCTGATCGCAACCGGCTCTCCTCCGGTCCCGTAAGAGACAGGCGCCAGGTAGTTGCCTGCAACAGTGTCGTGCAGCGCCACCGCCGCGTGGCCATCGTCCAGGGCTGCCACGAGATCCAGGCGATCGCTTCCGGTGAGATCGCCAACCGCCACCGCGTTGGGGGTTCCCCCCACGTCAACCGAAGTGGCCGCCTGGAAGGTCCCCACCGCCGTGTCATGGAAGAAGACCAGCAGGCTGCTCCCGCCGGTAGCCGCCACCACGATATCCAGCCGATCCTCTCCCTTGAGGTCCGCCAGGACCAGATCCACCGGCCGTCGCGTGCCCGTGGACAGGGTGACCGGAGCCCCAAAGGTGCCAGGCGTGGCCGAGGATTGGAACTGCACCTGCACCCCGTAGGTGGAGGTGGCGCTGGAATACGTCGCGACCACCAGGTCCGGCTTGGAATCACCGTTGATATCGCCGGTCGCCAGGGCTACCGGATAGTATCCCGTGGTGCTCCGGAGAGGATCCAGAAAGGTTCCGGGGGTGGATGGCAGGCGGACGCTCACGAAGCCCTGGCGGACCGAACTGTCCCGAAAGACGGCGTTGGCACTGAGGATTGATGGACCGTTGCCGTCCAGGTCGGCCGTCGCAACGGCCTGGGTGACGTAGTAGTCGCTGCTGTAGCTGGAGCCGCCACAGCCCACCAGAAGGGCCAAGGGGAGAAGGAACATCGGGGACTTGAACATGAGACACCTCATTGCGGCTGGACTCCAGGAAAGAGCCCACGGGAAGCCCCATCAAGATAGGCCCAAAGAAATGACTCAGCCATCGAGAAGCCCCTCAACGGAATGTCTTTTATCCCGTCTAAGGAAACAGGAGGAGCCCCATGTCCAAGATGTCCATCGCACTCCTACTGGCCACACTGGCCTCCTTCCCCCCCCTGTCGGCGAAAACCCAGGCCCCGGCACCTGCTTCCGCCCAGGAGGTGGAAGCCGTCACCCCGGACTCGCCATCACCCACCAAGGCCCCGCCTCCCCCCCCGAGCCGAGTGCCCACCCCCCCTGCTGGCGTGACTGCACCGACAACCCAGGAAGCCCCCCAGGGCCAATGGGTTTACACCGCCCAGTACGGCTGGGTCTGGATGCCCTACGGTGACCGCTATACCCATGTGGTGGTCGAGGATGACACGGCCCTGATGTATCTCTACTACCCCGTGGTGGGCTGGTGCTGGGTCGATGCCCCCTGGTTGTGGGGTTGGGGCCCACGACCCCACTTCGGCATCTACGGCACGCTCCACTTCGGCTGGTGGGGGCATGGTTACGGTCGCTGGTATGGGTGGTCGAGACCCTATCCCCATACCTGGGGAAGAGGCTACTACCACGGCGGCTCCTGGCACCGTGGGGGAGGCATGAGGCCCGGGTTCAGGCGCTAAGTTCTAGTTTCTCCACCACTAACAGCCCCATCCGCCTGCGATGGAAGGGCATGGCGTGTATCCCCTGTCCACATGCCTCATAGTTAGGCTGACATGAACCGCCGCATCGCCCACCTCGACATGGACGCCTACTTTGCCTCCGTGGAACTGCTCCGCTACCCGGAACTCCGGGGCCTGCCCGTAGTGATCGGGGGGCGCCGGAAACCCGAGACGGGCGGCACGGCTGGTTTTCAGCGGCTCCGCGAGTATAAGGGCCGCGGCGTGGTGACCACCGCCACCTACGAAGCCCGGGTCTTCGGGGTGCGTTCGGGCATGGGTCTGATGAAGGCCGCCGCACTGGCGCCGGAAGCCATCCTGCTGCCGGGGGACTACGAGACGTACAGCCGGGTCTCAAGGCGCTTCAAGGCCGCAGTGGCCGAGATCGCCCCGCTTATCGAAGACCGGGGCATCGACGAAATCTACATCGACCTGAGCGAGCTCCCGGGCTCGACCCGGGAGTTGGCGGAACGGATCAAGGCGGCGGTGCGCGAAGCCACCGGCCTCAGCTGCTCCATGGGCATCACCCCCAACAAGCTGCTCTCCAAGATCGCCTCGGAACTCGACAAGCCGGATGGCCTGACCATCCTGACGCAGGAGGACGTCCCCACCCGGATCTGGCCCCTGCCCTGCTCCGCCATCAACGGCATCGGGCCCAAGGCCACCACCAAACTGGAAAGCCTCCAGATCCACACCATCGGTGAACTGGCCCTGGCCGATCTGGACTTCCTCCTGACCCACTTCGGGAAAAGCTATGGCAGCTGGCTCCACGAGGCGGCCCTGGGTCATGACGAACGCCCCCTGAGCCGCACCCGGGAGCCCAAGTCCATCAGCCGCGAGACGACCTTCGAGCGTGATCTCCACCCCCTCCAGAACCGGGAGGAGCTCTCCCGCATCCTCCAGAACCTCTGCGAGCGTCTGGCCCAGGATCTGGAACGGAAGGGCTATCTGGCCCAGAACATCGGCATCAAGCTGCGCTTCGAGGACTTCAGCACCCTCACCCGGGACCATGCGCTGCCTGCTCCCATCGGAGATCCCGCCGCCCTCATCGAAGCTGCCCGGGCCAACCTCCGACGGGTCAAATTCGACCGCAGGCTCCGGCTCCTGGGAATCCGCGCCGGCTCCCTCATCAGGCCCGAGGAAGCCCGGCTTCGCCCCTCAGGGGGAAGCCCTCTCACTGGAACAGCGGTCCCCCTTTTCGACGACCTCGGGCTCTGAGGAACAAGCTCCATGGAAAAGAACTTCCTTCGCATGATCCAGCTCGCCGACGAATGCTTCGGCAACTTCCAGGACCCCACCCAACTCGCGGTGGATGAGGAGGTGCGGGCGCGCCTGGGCAGGCTCCACCCCGCCACCATGGCAGAAGAGAGGACCCCGGATGGCCCCATCGCCTGGACCCTGGTGATTCCCACGACCCTCGACCTCATGGAAGCCTTCCTCGCGGAATCCATGACCGAGCAGGAACTTTACGAGGCGACCCCAGAGAACGCCCCCTACGAAGCCGTCTATCTCTGCTCCGCCCTGGTCCTGCCCGAGCACCGCCGCCAAGGCATCGCGCAGCGGCTCATCCGCGAATCGCTGCAAGCCATCTGCGCAGAGCACCCCATCCAGGCCCTCTTCTACTGGTCCTTCAGTGAGGTGGGCGAGAGCCTGGCCCAACGACTTGCCAAGGAATTCAGTCTGCCCCTGAGATGCAGGCCCCGCTCAACGCAACTCTGAGCGACGGGCATATACCCCGTCGAAGATCGCCTCCAGGCCGGCATGACTGCCCCGCAGCCCCGCCACCACTCGACCCGCCCAGTCGAAGTATTCCAGGCGGCGCTCCACGGACCATCCCCTCGGCGCGGAACTGAGGATGTCCCGAAGATTGCATATCTTGTCGGCCAGTTTCACCAGCTTGGCGCCAGGGGAGCAATGGGGGGCATGCTCGACCTGGAGCTGCTTCCGGACCGATTTCTCCAGAGACTTGTCGTCCGTGACCTCCAGCACGATGCCCAGGATCGCCGGACCGAAGACCCGCCCCAGCTCTTCTGGTGTCGTCTCCGTATCCTCGATGGTGTCATGGAGCACGGCGGCGCAGAGGACCACCGGATCCTCGACGCCACCCTCGTTGACCAGCAGATCCGCAAGGGCGATGGGGTGGTTGATGTAGGGAGAAGCCTCCGGATCCTTGCGCCGCTGGTTCCGGTGCTTTTCAGCAGCAAAGGAAAGCGCCTTGAGCAGCTCCCCCGTGAACCCTGCATTGCACCCAGTCCCCATGGAGACCCCCGATCTCCTTCGATCTTCCACCCGGACGGCCCGACATCAAGCCTTTTTAAGAGCCGCCAGGCGACTCCCGGTCCCCTTCCCGGGAATCCGACCGATCCGGTGGATGCGTCCCGAGAGACAGGCCCGGCACATCCCCGCCGTCTCCTGGATGCAGGCCTTGCCGGGATAAATCTCGTAAAGGATCCGGTACTCCGGCGGGGTCATGTTGGGCATCACGATATTGGCCCCCCGGCACAGCCCCAGCTCTCTCCCCTGCTCCGGATCGATGGTGGCCAGGGCCGTGGTGCTGGGAAGGTTGGCCTCGGGACAGATCAGGCGGGCCAGGGCGACGGTCTTGAGGGTCGTGAGTTCGTCGTTGGGCACCTGCTGATCCCCAGCCTGGAGCCGCAGTTCCTCGGCCAGGGCGCCGCCCAGGGGGGTGCGCTCGCTGGGGATGAAGGGGCCGATGCCGATCATGTCCAGGTCCAACTCCCGGAAGACCTCAAGATCCCGGGCCAGGATGTCCCAGGTCTGGCCGGGGATGCCCACCATGATGCCGCTGCCCACCTCGTAGCCCAGATCGCCCAGGCGCTTGAGAAGGGCGATACGGTCCGGCAGCGCCCCGGGCCGGGAGGGGTGGATGCGGCGGTAGAGTTCAGCGTCGGAACTTTCGAAGCGGAGCAGGTAGCGATCGGCCCCCGCGGCCTTCCAGGCTCGCAGCTCGTGCTCCTCCCGTTCCCCCAAGCTGAGGGTCACCGCCAGGCCCGTCCGCTCCTTGATGCGCACTACGAGTTCGGTGATGAAAGCCTCGGTGAGCCCTGGATCCTCTCCCCCCTGAAGCACCACCGTTCCGTAACCATAGGCCTTGGCCTCCTCGGCACAGGCCAGGATCTCCGCCTCGCTCATGCGATAGCGGCGGATGCCGACGGCGCCGGCACTGATGCCGCAGTACTGGCACTGGCGGATGCAATGGTTGGAGATCTCAATGAGCCCCCGGAAATGGACCTCGGGCCCGACATGGGCCGCCCGGACCGCGTCCGCCCGGGCCCAGAGATCCTCCAGCCGCGCTTCATCACGCTCCTTCAACCAATGCAGAATCTCCTCGCGTTCCATCCCAACCCCATCACGAAGGGCAATACTAACAAAAAAAGTAAGAATAACCCCCGGGAAAATCTCACAAGACCATCCTAATACTTGTTTTTATTTAACTTAAATAGTCAAATTTACCACTTGACTTAGCCATCAAGGGGCCCAATAATTCCCCATGCTTCTTACTCTGTTGGTAAGAATCACATCCAGCAAGAGACCCCATGCGACACTCCCCGGATCCCAGAATCCCCCAGCCACCCTCAGGGAGAGATCGCGACTGTCGCTGAATCCACGCTTGCCTGCGGTTGCCCGGCCATCCCGCCACGTGTGGGCAGGCCTTTCTCTATCCAGCCTCGAAAGATCCCGCCCATGAGTCGATCCAGTTCCAGCCGCAGCCCCGGTTTCGGGATCAGCCTCGGCATCACCATCAGCTATCTGAGCCTGATGGTGGCCCTGCCCCTCGCCGCCCTGGGAGCCAAGACCTTCAGCCTCTCCTGGCGCGTCTTCTGGGAGACCGTCACCTCGCCCCGGGTCCTGGCCTCCTACCGAATCAGCTTCGGCGCCGCCTTCGCGGCGGCGGTGGTGAACGCCGTGCTGGGCCTGCTGGTGGCCTGGGTCCTGGTGCGCTACCCCTTCCCGGGGAAGCGCCTCGTGGACGCCGTCATCGACCTCCCCTTCGCCCTGCCCACGGCGGTGGCCGGCATTTCACTCACGAAGCTCTACGCCCCGGAAGGCTGGTTCGGTCATCTCCTGCCCTTCAAGGTGGCCTATACTCCCCTGGGCATCAGCATCGCCCTGCTCTTCATCGGCCTGCCCTTCGTGGTCCGCACCCTCCAGCCAGTGCTGGAGGAGTTGGGCACCGAGCTGGAGGAAGCCGCCGCCACCCTGGGGGCTTCCCGCTGGCAGACCCTGCGCCGGGTGGTCTTTCCCGAACTGGGCCCGGCCCTGCTGACAGGCTTCGCCCTCGCCTTCGCCCGGGGCATCGGGGAATACGGCAGCGTGGTCTTCATCAGCGGCAACATGCCCATGCGGACCGAGATCACCCCGCTGCTCATCATCACGAAGCTGGAGCAGTACGAGTACGCCCAGGCCACCGCCATCGCCGTCGTGATGCTGTTGATCTCCTTCGTCCTACTCCTGGGCATCAACCTCCTGCAGCGCCGCATCTCCCGGAAGGTGAACCATGGCAGCTGAAAGATATCTCACGCGGAGCCGCGGAGGGCGCGGAGGAAACGCCAAAAAGACTGCTCTCCTGCCTGCCCTGCCCTCTCCGCGTGCTCCGCGCCTCCGCGTGAGGCCCCTTTCCTGGAGACCCTGATGTCCGCCGCCTCTGTCCGTGAACCCTTCTGGGTGCGCCTGCTCCTGACCCTGGTGGCCCTGGCCTTCCTGGCGGTGGCCCTGGTGGCGCCCCTGGTGGCGGTCTTTCACCAGGCCCTCAAGGATGGCCTGGCCCTCTACTTCGCTTCCTTCAAGGATCCCAACGCCTGGGCGGCCATCCGCCTGAGCCTGGTGGCGGCGGCGGTGGCCGTGGCGCTCAATACGATCTTCGGCCTTGCCGCCGCCTGGCTCCTGGCCCGCTTCCGATTCCGGGGCAAGGGCTTTCTCACCACCCTCCTGGATATCCCTTTCGTTGTTTCACCGGTGGTGGCGGGTCTCATCTTCGTCCTCCTCTTCGGCGCCCAGGGCTGGTTCGGTCCCTGGCTGGATGCCCACGACATCCGCATTGTCTTTGCCCTGCCGGGCATCATCCTGGCGACCACCTTCGTCAGCCTGCCCTTCGTGGCCCGGGAGATCCTGCCCACCCTCCAGGCCCAGGGCACCGAGGAGGAAGAAGCCGCCCGCATGCTGGGGGCCTCCTCCCTGCGCACCTTCTGGCGCGTGACCCTGCCCAACATCCGCTGGGCCCTCTTCTCGGGCATCGTCCTCTGCACCGCCCGGGCCCTGGGGGAATTCGGCGCAGTATCCGTGGTCTCCGGCCACATCCGGGGTGAAACCAACACCCTGCCCCTGCACGTCGAGATTCTCTACAACGAGTACCAGTTCACCGCTGCCTTCGCCTGCGCATCACTCCTGACCCTCACGGCCCTGGTGACCCTGCTTTTGAAATCCCTTCTGGAATGGCGCATCCGCGCCGCGGCCCGACGAGCCCTGGAGATCCCCTCATGAGCATCGAGATTGCGAACCTCCACAAGCGCTTCGGCCAGCACACCATCCTGGAGAACCTGAACCTCAAGGTCGAGACGGGGCAACTGGTGGCCCTCCTGGGCCCTTCGGGATCGGGCAAGACCACCATCCTGCGCATCATCGCCGGCCTTGAGCAGGCGGATGCGGGTACTGTGATCCTCAATGGCCGCGACACGACCCAGGACCCCCTGGACAAGCGCCGGGTCGGTTTCGTCTTCCAGCACTACGCCCTATTCCGTCACATGACCATCTTCGAGAACGTGGCCTTCGGGCTCCAGGTCCGCCCCAGGGCCCAGCGCCCCTCCAAGAAGGACATCTCGGATCGGGTGCGGGAGCTGCTCTCCCTGGTGCAGCTCGACTGGGTGGCGGACCGCTACCCCCACCAGCTCTCCGGCGGCCAGCGCCAGCGCGTGGCCCTGGCCCGGGCCCTGGCGGTGGAACCCGAGGTGCTGCTCCTGGACGAGCCCTTCGGCGCCCTGGACGCCAAGGTGCGGGCCGAGCTGCGGCGCTGGCTGCGCAAGCTCCACGACGACACGGGCATCACCTCCCTCTTCGTGACCCACGATCAGGAGGAGGCCCTGGAGGTCGCAGACCGCATCGCCGTCCTCCACCAGGGTCGCCTGGAGCAGGAGGGGACCCCCGAGGAGGTCTACGAGCACCCCGCCAACCCCTTCGTCTTCCACTTCCTCGGGGATGTGAACCTCTTCCATGGCCGGGTCCACCAGGGCCAGGCGGAGCTGGCGGGCGTCAGCCTCCCGGCCCCTGGCCATGAGGGCGCCGAGAACGCCCCCGCCGTCGCCTTCGTGCGGCCCCACGATGTCGAACTCAGCCGGGAGCCTGAACCAGGGGCCCTGGTGGCGGAGATCACCTCCATCCACAGCTTCGGCCCCCTGGCCCGGGTCCAGCTCCGAGACCACCAAGCCGAACGCGACCTGGAAGCGGCCCTGCCCCTCGAGCGCCTGCGCGCCCTGCGCCTGACCCTGGGGGAGGTGGTCTTCGTAACGCCTCGCCAGGCCAAGGTCTTTCTGGACCAGCCCACCGAAGCCACCGGAACCTGGGGGATCTGATGAGTCAACTTCCGACCTTCGACACCGCCGAGAGCCTGCTCTCCTGGGCCGTCGGGCACTTCGGGCAGAAGCTCACCTTTGCCTCCAGCTTCGGCGCCGAGGACATGGTGCTCCTGGATCTCCTGTTGGCCGCAGACCCCAAGGCTCGGGTCTTCATTCTGGACACGGGACGGCTCCACCAGGAGACCTACGATCTGATCGAGCGGGCCCGGCTCCGCTACGGGCGCTCCTTCGAGGTCTACGCTCCCCAGGCTGGCCACCTGGAGCGTCTGCTGACGGAATCGGGGCCCAACTCCTTCTATGAGTCCGTGGAGGCCCGCAAGGCCTGCTGCTACGTGCGCAAGGTGGAGCCCCTGGGCCGCGCGCTGGAGGGTGTCGAGGCCTGGATCACGGGCCAGCGCCGCGCCCAGTCCCAGACCCGCACCGAACTCGCCCTGGTGGAACGGGACGAGGCCCACGGCGGCATCCTCAAGCTCAACCCCCTGGCGGACTGGAGTGAGGAACAGGTCTGGGAGTACATCCGCGAGCACAAGCTCCCCTACAACCGCCTCCACGACCAGGGCTTCCCCTCCATCGGATGCGCCCCCTGCACCCGGGCCGTCCAGCCCGGCGAAGACCTGCGGTCCGGACGCTGGTGGTGGGAGAACCCCGAGCACAAGGAGTGCGGGCTGCACAAAAGATAAAAGCAGTCTCACGCGGAGACGCGGAGGGCGCGGAGAAAGAGATCACGGAGTCTTTCCCCGCCCACCTCATTCCCTCCGCGACTCCGCGCCTCCGCGTGACCTTTCTTTCCTGAATCTGTGATCTGGAGTTCCCATGACCCATCGCGTGCTCTCCCACCTCGAACGCCTGGAGGGCGAGGCCATCCACATCCTGCGGGAGGTGGCGGGGCAATGCACCAACCCGGCCCTGCTCTTCAGCGGCGGCAAGGACAGCGTGGTGCTCCTGCGCCTGGCGGAGAAGGCCTTCCGGCCCGGCAGGTTCCCTTTCCCCCTGGTCCACATCGACACCGGCCACAACTATGCCGAGGTCATTGACTTCCGGGACCGCCGGGCGGCGGAGCTGGGCGAGAAGCTCATCGTCCGCACCCTGGATGAGAGCATCGCCAAGGGCCGCATCGTCCTGCGCAGTGCCACAGAGAGCCGCAACCGGCACCAGAGCGTGACCCTGCTGGATACCGTGGAGGAGTTCGAGTTCGACGCCCTCATCGGCGGGGCTCGACGGGACGAGGAAAAGGCCCGGGCCAAGGAACGGGTCTTCAGCTTCCGGGACGAGTTCGGCCAGTGGGACCCCAAGAACCAGCGGCCCGAGCTCTGGAACCTCTACAACGCCCGCATCCACAAGGGCGAGCACATGCGGGCCTTCCCCATCTCCAACTGGACTGAGCTGGATGTGTGGCAGTACATCGCCGAGGAGGGCCTGGAGCTGCCGGAGATCTACTTCGCCCACGAACGGGAAGTGGTGGAACTGCCGGGGGGCGCCCTGCTGCCGGTGACTGACCTGACCCCCATCCCCGCCGGGAAGAGCTCGGTGCGCCGCAGCGTGCGCTTCCGCACCGTGGGCGACATCAGCTGCACGGCGCCGGTGCTCAGCGAGGCAAGGACGGTGGAAGACATCATCAAGGAAACCGCCACCACTGAGATCACCGAGCGGGGCGCCACCCGCCTGGATGACCAGACCAGTGAGGCCTCCATGGAACAGCGGAAGAAAGAGGGGTACTTCTGATGGAAAAGCAAATTACACCACAAAGGCACCAAGGGCACGAAGGAGCACCAAGAAAGGAACAAGAGAAAGACAAAGAGGCTTTTCTTGGTGCTTCCTTGGTGCCTTCGAGTCTTGGTGGTGGAATTCCCGACAACGGTCTGCTTCGCTTCATCACCTGCGGCAGTGTGGACGACGGCAAGTCCACCCTCATCGGCCGCCTCCTCTATGACAGCAAGGCCATCCTGGCGGACGCCATGGATGCCCTCGCCAAGAGCAGCCGCAAGCGCGGCCTGGAGGAAGTGGACCTGAGCCTCCTGACGGATGGCCTTTCCGCCGAGCGGGAGCAGGGCATCACCATCGACGTGGCCTACCGCTACTTCAGCACCGGCACCCGCAAGTACATCCTGGCGGACGCCCCGGGCCACGAGCAGTACACCCGCAACATGGTCACCGGGGCCTCCACCGCGGACCTCGCCATCGTCCTCATCGATGCCCGCAAGGGGGTGCTGCCCCAGACCCGCCGCCACACGACCCTGGCCCACCTCATGGGACTGCGCCACATTGTGGTGGCCGTGAACAAGATGGATCTGGTGGACTACGATCAGGCCGTCTTCAGCACCATCCAGGCCCAGGTGGGAGCCTTCGCCAGCAAGCTGGGCATTCCCCAGCTTCATTTCATCCCCCTGTCTGCCCTCAAGGGAGACATGGTGGTGGACCGGGGAGAGCGCCTGGACTGGTACCAAGGCCCCACCCTGATGGAACTCCTGGAGAGCATCGAGCTGGACTCCTCCGAGCAGGACCAGCCCTTCCGCTTCCCGGTCCAGCTGGTCTGCCGCCCCCGCACCGAGGAGCTCATCGACTACCGGGGCTACCAGGGCCGGGTGGAGAGCGGGCGCATCAAGCCCGGCGACGCCATCACGGTGCAGCCCTCGGGGGCCCGCTCCAGAGTCCGCCGTATCGAGCTCTACGGGAAGGAACTGCCGGAGGCCGTGGCGGGTCAGAGCGTGACCCTCCTCCTGGAGGACGAAGTGGATATCAGCCGGGGCGATCTCATCGCCTCCGCCGAGCACGCCCCGGTGCCCACCCGATCCCTCACCGCCACCCTGGCCTGGCTGGGCGAAAAGCCCCTCAGCAGCACGGGCCGCCTGGTCCTGCGCCACGGCACCCGGGAAGTCCGGACCAAGGTGGGGGAGATCGAAAGCCGTCTCGATCTGGAGGCCCTGGAACCCGTGCCGGTGGAGGATGTGGCCATGAACGATATCGTCACGGTCACCCTCAAGCTCCAGGGGCCCATCGCCCCGGACGCCCACACGGTCCTGCGCAGCGGTGGCTCCTTCATCCTCATTGATGAAGCCACCCACAACACCGTGGCGGCGGGCCTGGTGCTGGAGCCTGAATACCTTTGAGGCCTTGAGGCGGCATCACCCCTTCGGGGCCAGTGCTTCGGCCTGGGCCGCCCTGGCGAGGTTCCGGAGCATGCCCCAGAACACCAGCCGGTGCACCGGGTAGATGCCGTACCAGTAGAGGAGCCCCCCCAGTCCCCGGGGATCGAAGATGGCGGTCTGGCGGAGGGTGCTGTGAAGCCCCTCCCCGGTCACCTCGAATTCCAGCCAGGCCCGGCCCGGCAGCTTCATTTCCGCGCGAAGGCGCAGCCGGCGGGGCCGTTCAAAACATTCGACCCGCCAGAAGTCCAGAGCATCCCCTTCCCGCAGATTCTCGGGATCCCGGCGCCCCCGCCTCACCCCCACGCCACCCACCAGCAGGTCCAGGAAGCCTCTGAGCCGCCAGAGCCAGGAGGCGAAGTACCAGCCGGTATCCCCACCGATCCGCCCGACAGGGGCGAAGGCTTGTTCGGGAGCAACATGCAGAGAGACCGCACGGGAGTCCACCAGCCGCGAACCGAAGGAGATCCCGCCCCAGGCGGGGGGATGACTTCCGGCGGACAGGGCATCGGACCATCGGGTTTCCGCAAAGGCCCGGTCTTCATTGACCAGGGCCCGGGCCAGGGCCTGGGATACGGACCTTGGTCGGAGGTCGAAGGTCCGGGCGGCCAGGTCGTTGGTGACCACGGTCGGATTGCGGAGGCTTTCCACCAGCTTGCGTCCCACCCGGGCATACAGAGGGGTCACCAGGCCCAGCCAGAGGCTGGAGAGGTAAGGGGTCAGAAGCGGCACCGGGATCATCCAGCGCCGCAGTCCCCGCTGACGCGCGTATTCCTCCATCAGCTGGCCGTAGGAAACCGCTTCAGGCCCGCCGATTTCGAAGGTAAGGGAAGGTCCCTCCGGCAGGGACAAGGCCTCCACCAGGTACGTAATCAAGTCCTCCACGGCGATGGGCTGGGCCAGAACTCTCACCCATCTGGGGCAGATCATCACCGGCAGGCGCTCCACCAGGGCCCTCAGCATCTCGAAGGAAAGGCTCCCGGAACCGATCACGATGGAGGCCCGGAACTCGATCACCTGCGGATGGTGCGCCTTCAGGATCCCGCCGGTCTCCTGACGGCTGCGAAGATGCTTGGAGAGCGTGTCCGAAGGCTTCCCGAGACCGCCCAGGTAGATGATCCGGCGCACCCCGGCGGCCTGGGCCGCCCTGGCAAAGTTGGCCGCCGCCAGGCGATCCTGCTCCTCGAAGTCGCGGTCCGCCGCCATGGAGTGGACGAGGTAGTAGGCCGTATCGACCCCCGCCAGGGCAGGCGGCAGAGAATCCGGGTCCAGCACATCCCCCATGACCACTTCGCAGGTGCCCCGCAGCGCCTCCGGACGCCGCGCCAGACATCGCACCGGCACCCCCAGCTCCTTCAGCTTCGTCAGCAGACGGCCGCCGACATAACCCGTGGCGCCCGTGAGCAGCACCAAGCCTCCGACGCTCATAGGCCACCTCCCCGCCGGTCGTCGCGCGTGGCTGGATGGTACACCCACCCAGGAGTTGGGAGGCCCCGGCATGAAATACCCGTTAGACTGGCCCCGGGGGGGTGTGCCATCAAAAACCCGACGATGATCATGATGGTGACGCTGCTAGGCCTGGCCGTGGGCTGCGCGGAGCGTATCCCGGCCGTGCCCACCCCATTCAGGAACGCCGAGTTTCTTTCCAAACCGGACCTGACGCTGCAGATCCCGGGACTCCGTCCCTGCACTGAAGCGGCGGACAGCACCATCCATCTCAATTCCCAGCAGCCGGTGACCATCCTGGTGCATGGATGCAACGGCTCGGCGGGACGTTTCCAGGCCCTGGCCGAGGTCTTCGCCTTCCACGGTCAGCAGACCGTGGGTTTCACCTACGACGACCGGGATGAAATGATGACCACTTCCGGCGCCTTGGCCCGGGCCATTGAGGCTCTGGGCGCCCGGATGCAGAACAAACAGATCACCATTGTCGGGCACAGCCAGGGTGGCCTGGTAGCCCGGAAAGCCTTGGTCGCTGGGCGCCCCGATGCCCTCCGGGATCCCGAGCTCCAGATCCGCCTCGTGACCATTTCCACGCCCTTCTCGGGGATCAGGGCGGCACGGCATTGCGGCTCGCCCGTCGCGAGGATCATCAGCCTGGGGATGGTGATGCCCATCTGTCAGATCGTCACTGGGTCCAAATGGCGGGAGATCACCTACAATGCCCCTTTCATCACCAGACCGGGCCAGTTGTCGCCCCAGGTGAAGTCCCACCTCAAGGTCAACACGGACGAGCGCGATTCCTGCCGCACGGTGGATGCCGAGGGAAATTGCCTCAAGTCCGATTTCACCTTTTCCCTGGAGGAGCAGAACCAGCCCGAGGTGGACCGTGAACCCCGCTTGAAACGACTGGATGTCAAGGCAGGCCATGTGGAGATCGTGGGGGATCGCCAGGTGATCCCCGAGAAGTTAATCCGGATTCTCCAGCAGGAGGGCGTCATGGCGACCACGCGACCCGAAAGGCATGTGGATCTGGCAAAGCTGCTGGCAAAGCTCTACCTCGAAGACTATGGAACCGGGGCCAGGGAATAGATTGGAATGACCGACAAGTGAAGCAAATCAAGAAATATATTAACTTTTTATACTTACAATCCCTTCAACCCGATCCCATTCCGTGCGGATGCACGGGAAGCCGATAATCGGGTCTGGCCGCTTTCATTGTTTCCTCCGCGCTCACCACGCGGGACCGTCTGCACTCGAGGTGTCTCCATGTCCGATCTCCCCCTCAGCCCCGTCGAAGCCATCAAGGCCAACTCCCGCTTTCTCCGGGGGCACCTGAACGAAGAGCTGGTGAACCCAGACCCCGCCTTCTCCCCCGAAGGGGAGCAGCTCATCAAGCTCCATGGCTTCTACACCCAGAAGCACCGGGAACAGAAGGATCTGCCCCCCACGGTCATGGGGCGCGGCCGCATCCCCGGGGGACGGATGAGCGCCGCCCAGTACCTGGTCTGGGACGAGCTGGCCGACCACTACGGTGACGGCACCCTGCGGATCACCACCCGGCAGTGTCTCGAGCTCCACGGCCTGGCCAAGGCGGACATGCGCGCCGTGGTCCAGGCCCTCCATCGCGCCGGGGCCACGACCCAGGGAGCCTGCGGGGATGTGGTGCGCAACGTGACCCAGGCCGTGAACCCCCTGGGACGTCCGGAACTGGCCCAGCTCGATGAAGTGGCGGACCGCCTCTCCCGCCACTTCCTGTCCCGGGCCCACGCCTACCAGGAGGTCTGGCTGGAGGAACCCGCCCGGGATCCCGCCACGGAAATCGAGCCCCTCATGGGCTCCAGTTACCTGCCCCGCAAGTTCAAGATCGCCCTCACGCTGGCCGGGGAGAACGAGGTGGACATCCTCAGCAACGACCTGGGCCTGGCGGCCACCCTCAATGCCGAGGGCGGGCTCGAAGGCTTTTTCGTCTTCGCGGGCGGCGGGCAGAGCATGTCCTTCAACGGCAACGCCTTCCCCCGCCTGGCGGAAGCCATGGGATGGATCCCCGAGGGCGCGCTCATCTCCGTGGTGGAGGCCCTGGTGGCCACCTTCCGGGAGCATGGCAACCGCTCGGACCGCAAGCGGGCCCGCCTCAAATACCTGGTCCACGACCGGGGCATCGCCTGGCTGCGGGACGAAGTGGAGGCCCGGTCCGGCCTGCGATTCCAGGAGAGGCCCCTGCCCCCCTGGAGCACCCTCCGCTACCACGGCTGGCAGCGCCGCACGGACGGCACCTGGGCCCTGGGGCTTTCACTGCTTTGCGGACGCATTGCGGGCGGACTCAAGACCACCCTCCGGGAGCTGCTGGGCCGCTTCCCGGTGGCGCTCCAGCTCACCGCCGACCAGGACCTGATCCTGCTGGGGCTCCAGGACAGCGAGCGGGCCGAAGTTGAAGGCCTGCTGGGGCATCTGGCCAGGCCCAGTCGCCTCCAGGAGCGCGCCCTGGCCTGCATCTCCCTGCCCCTCTGCACCCTGGCCATCACGGATGGGGAGCGGGTGCTGCCGGGGGTCCTGGCGGACGTGGAGGAGCTCCTGGCCCGCCACGGGCTCGCGGATCGCGCCCCGGTGCTGCGCCTCACGGGCTGTCCCAACGGCTGCGCCCGGCCCCACACCGCCGAACTGGCCCTCATCGGCCAGGGCATCGGCAATTACGCCCTCTACGCCGGTGGCAGCGCCACCAGCGACCGCCAGGCCTTCCGCCTGGCGGAGCGGGTGCCCCTGGCCGAACTCAAGGCCACCCTGGAACCCATCTTCGCCCGCTGGGCCAGCGAGGGAGGCCCCGAGGAGGGCTTCGGGGATTTCGCGGACCGCTGCCTGCGATCCTGACCCCGATGAAGCAGAATCCGGGCTCTGATGCGCGTCTGGGCAACGCCAGGCGCAGCCTGGGAGGACATCCACCCATTGGGCGCCGTCAGGCGCAGTCGATCTCCGCAACTACGCAGTTGCCGCAGCCCTGGTATTCGAGCCGGTCGAAGGACTCCCACCGGGCCATCAGAATGCCTCGCCCGTGGGTATCAAACATGCGTTCTGCGCGAAACTCCTGGAACTCTTCCCAGGCAAAGCCCTGCCCCATGTCCTGGATCCGGAATCGCATTTTGGCGGGGGATATGACCAGCGTGACCGTCACCCACTTGCTGGAGTTCTCCGGCAGCCTTTGACGACGCTCGATCTCATTCGTCCATTGCTGGGTCTCGATGAGGGCGCTCTTGGCGGTGTAGGTGATCCCCAGATTGCCGTGCTCCAGGGCATTGATCATGAGTTCGGAAAGCCCGACGATCACCCGTTTGGGATCGGTGGAGGCCTTGGCCAGCAGCGTCGAAAGGTCCAGGCACTGCTGAAGGGTCTGGTAGCGGAAGACCCCCCGCCGGATGAGGCCCATGGCGGAGCGGGTTCCCTGCAGCTCTGCCCAGGCAGCCTTCTTGGCGGTGAAATCCGCGACCGCCACTTCCACCACCTGGAGCACGATCCGTGCGTCCAGGGGCTTGGTCAGGTAGTACAAGGCACCCGCCTTCAGGCCCTCACGGATCTCATCAGGCCTGTCCATGGCCGTCTGGAAGACCACGGGAATATCCTTGAGACCCTCCATCCGTCTCAGGTGCCCAAGGACCTCCAGACCGCTCAATCCTGGCATCTGGCGATCCAGGAGGATAGCGTCGAATCCCTGATCCCTGCCCAGGACCTCGAGCGCAACCAGGCCATCGGAAGCCAGGACCACTTCATGTCCGGCTTCCACGAGGATTCGCTCGAGAATGATCCGGGAGACGGGGTCGTCATCCACGATGAGCAGCCTGGGCTTGGTCATGGGTGTCCTATGGAAAGGGGAGCCGACCGACAAACCCTCCCCGACGGACCTAATGTCGGAGAGAACTATTCCCGATGACGCGGTAGGTATTGCTCTGCAATTATGCAATCGGATCCGCCCATGGTCGACATGAAGCCTAGCCGGTCTTCCGGGAGCGTCGCTTCGTCACTAGGGCGTGGCAGGGGCGGAGCTCAACCAACCCGCAGTGACCTGGCATGTGCCATCTCACTCCCATTTTTGGCCGCCGCAACGCAATGGATCCTCTGGCCTTGGGTCCAGCCATTTGTATGGTTCCTGTTCTATCCCGCATCCTTTTTCAGTGCTCGGATCGGCAGGCTATGGGGGGGGATCGCCAGTACGGGCATCAGCACGCTTCTGGTGTGGTACATCTATATGCCACCGGGTTTTTCTTGGACACACAAAGCCCCTTCGGCCATCTTTTCGACGATCATTTTCCTGGCAACTGGGGCCGCCTTCAGCCTGGTCCACGAGCGCGAGAGTCGCGCCCTGAGGACGGCCCTGGACCAAAGCGAAGCCCGGCTGAAGCTCCTAATCGACCACGCCCCCGCCGCCCTGGCCATGTTCGATCGGGATATGCGCTACTTGGCCGTGAGCCGCCGCTGGCTGGAGGAATACGGCATCACGGATCAGAACATCCTGGGAAGGAGCCATTACGAGATCTTTCCGGAGATCCCCGAATCCTGGAGGAAAATCCATCGGCGCGGTCTGGCGGGGGAGATCATCCGAAGCGAAGCGGATCGATTTGAACGCCAGGATGGACAGGTCCAATGGGTGCGCTGGGAGGTCCGCCCCTGGTCCCCTCCGGGGCGCCCCCCGGAAGGCATCGTCATCTTTTCGGAGGACATCACCGAGCGCATCCAGGCCCAGGAGGCCCTCCAGGAGAGCGAGGCGCGATACCACGGCCTCTTCCTCAACAATCACATCGTAATCCTCATCCTGGACCCGGAAACAGGCGCCATCGTGGATGCCAACCCAGCTGCGGCGAGGTTCTACGGGTGGAGCGAGGTGGAACTGCGGGGGATGAAGATCCAGGAGATCAATACCCTGCCTCCAGAGGAAGTGCCCCAGGTCCTGGCCCGGTCCCACAGCGGCGAGCAACGGCACTTCTATTTCAAGCATCGCCTGGCCGATGCTTCCCTCCGGGATGTGGAAGTCTTCAGCGGGAGCATCCCCCTGCACCACAAATCCCTGCTCTATGCTGTCATCCACGATGTCACTGAACAGCGGCAGGCAGAACTGGAGTCCAGAGAGACCCATACCAAGCTCGCCACGGCTCTGGCTTCAATGCAGGACGCGGTCTTCATTTCGGATACCGAGGGCCGGTTCATCGAGTTCAACGATGCCTTCGCGACCTTCCACAAATTCAAGAACAAGGCGGAATGCGCCAAGACCTTCGCGGACTACCCGGAGATCCTGGATGTGTTCATGGCAGATGGCACCGTCGCCCCAGTCTGCCAATGGGCCGTGCCGAGAGCCCTCCGGGGCGAAACCGCTTCCAATGCAGAGTACCGCCTCCGCCGGAAGGACACCGGGGAAACCTGGGTAGGAAGTTACAGCTTCGCCCCCATCCGGAATCAGCAGGGCTCCATTGTGGGCTCCGTGGTCGTCGGCCGGGATATCACGGAGGCCAAGCGCCTGGAGGAGGAGGTGCGCACCCTGAACCTCAACCTGGAGAAGCGGGTCCAGGAGCGGACGGCGGAGCTGGAGGCCGCCAACGCCGAACTGGAGAGTTTCTCCTACGCGGTCTCCCACGACCTCAGAGCGCCCCTCCGGGCCATGGGAGGGTTCAGCAAGGCCCTCGAAGAGGATCTGGGGCCGAGGCTCTCCGACAAGGAGAAGGGCTTCCTCGATCAGATCATCCTCGCCAGCAGCCGGATGTCGGACCTGATCGACGGCATTCTCCAGCTCAGCCGAACCACGCGTGGAGGACTCTGCCGGGAGCGGCTCGATCTGACCGCCCTGGCGGAGCGGGTCAGAGATGACCTGGAGCGGATCCAGCCGGAACGTCGGATCCTGTGGACCATTGAGCCGGGCCTCACAGCCTGGGCAGACCCCCGCCTCATGGAAGTGCTCCTGCGGAACCTGCTGGGGAATGCCTGGAAATACTCTGCCGGTAGACAGGAGGCCCGCATCCGTTTCGGAAAGACCGGGGCCAGCTTTGCCGTCGAGGACAATGGGGCGGGTTTTGACATGGCCCACGCCAGCAAGCTGTTCCAGCCCTTCCAGCGCCTGCATCGCCAGGATGAGTTCCCGGGTCTGGGGATCGGTTTGGCTACAGTCCAGAGGGTGATCCATCGCCACGGAGGAAGCATCGAAGCCCACGCCCAACCAGGCGAAGGAGCCGTCTTCACCTTCTCCCTTCCCGATTACGAGGAGCACCCGACATGAACCTGAAATCCATCGTCCTGGTCGAGGACAATCCCCAGGATGAGATGCTGACCCTTCGTTCCCTGGAAAAGGCAAAGCTGGCCAACGAGATCGTGGTGCTTCGCGATGGCCAGGAGGCGCTGGACTACCTCCTGGAACCGGATCGGGATCTGCCGACAGTGGTCCTGTTGGACCTGGGACTGCCCAAGGTAAGTGGCCTGGAGGTGTTGACCCGACTCAGGAAGGACCCAAGGACCCGCCTACTGCCCGTAACTATCCTCACCTCTTCCGATGAGGAGGAGGATCGCCTTCGCTGTTACGAAGGAGGGGCCAACAGCTTCGTTCGCAAACCGGTCGAGTTTGCAGCCTTCGCTGAGACCATCGCCCGGGTGGGTTTCTATTGGGCGATCCTCAACGAAGCGGTCCAGCCCAGGAGAAGCAATCCATGACCAGGCCCACCCGCATCCTGATTGTCGAGGACTCCGTCCCGGATTACCTTCTGACCCTTCGGGCCCTGGAACAGGAAGGCTGGGTACCCGAGACCAAGCGGGTGGACCGTCTAGGGGACTTACGCGAGGCTTTGCAGGAACAGACCTGGGATGCCGTCGTGTCCGACTACTCACTGCCGGGCATGCCCTTCCGGGAGGTGCTGGCCACGGTCCAGGCCGAGAACCCTGAGTTGCCGGTGCTTATCTTTTCAGGAAGCGTCGGGGAGGAAGAGGCCGTGGACCTCCTGAAGGCGGGCGTCCGTGATTTCATCCTCAAGGACCGACCGGGCCGCCTCCCCAAAGCCCTCCAGAACGCACTCATGGAGGCCCAGAGTCAGCGGGCCCAGCGGGAGGCGATGAAAGCCCTCGCAGCCTCCGAGGCCCGATTCCTGGCGACTTTCGAGCAAGCGGCCATCGGCATGGCCCAGGTGGGTCTCGACGGACGGGTGATCAAGGTGAACCAACGCCTGTGCGAGATCCTGGGCTATCCCCAGGAGGAGCTTCTGGGGCTCACCAGCCAGGATTTGAGCCCCGCGGCGGAAGCAGCCCGGACCTGGGCCCAGATCCGCCGACTCATGGAGGGCGGGGCATCGACCTTCACCGAGGAAAAACGCAATATCCGCAAGGATGGCAGCATCGTATGGGTTTCGCTCTCCGTCTCCCTGGTGAGAACCCCGCAGGGGGAGCCGGACTACTTGGTCTGCGTCGTGGAGGACATCCAGCGACGGAAGGATGCAGAGAAGGAACTGAAGGATTCCGAAACCCTCCTTGGCGGCATCATGGACTCCATTGGACCCATGCTTACTGTCGTGAATCGAGAAGGGGTGATTATACATATTAATAAATCATGGAATCAGTTTTTCTCTTCCCAAGTTCCCGCAGAAACTCCTGCACCCGGAATCGGTTCCAATTTCTTCGCGCGGATTGGAAGCTGCATGCCAAGGGAAAAGGGGCTGCAGGTCGTGGAGACCCTTCAAGCGATCCTGGCTTCGGGCGAGGGGCATTTCGAAATGGAATGCGCCTGGGGTGATCGATGGTTCCATATGGCGGCCACACCGCTGACGGGGGGCCTGGAGGGGCTTGTCATCATCCATACAGAGATCACGGCCCGGCGTCAGGCCGACGCCGCCCTGAAGGCCAGTGAAGAGCGATTCTTCGCCATCTTTCAGGCTTCGCCCATCGCCACTCTCCTCACGGACAGCGCAGACGAGACCATCCTGGACGCGAATCCGGCCTTCCTGCAGATGTCGGGCCGTGAACTGCAAGCGGTCCTGGGACACACCACCCGGGAGCTGGCCTTCTGGGTGGACCTCCAGGAGCGCGTAAGCGCTCTGGATCGCATCAGGACCACCGGCCGACTGAGGAATTTCGAGATGTCCTTCCGGCAGGCATCGGGGGTCCCCGGACATGCCGTAGTTTCAGCGGAAACCGCCCACCTGGGGGGAAGACCAGTCATGGTGTCCCTCTATCGGGATGTCACGGAGATCCGGAATGCCCAGGAAAAGGAACACCAACTGGAACAGGAACTGGCCCATCTCCAGCGCCTGGAGAGCGTCGGCCGCCTTGCCGGAGGTGTTTCCCATGACATGAACAATGTCCTCTGCGCCATCTTGAATATGGCCGAGCTTATGAAGCTGGAGTGCGCGGCCACCCCCGACCTGGCAAGGAAAACAGACATCATCGTTCAGGCCGCCGCTCGGGGCCGGGACCTGGTGAAAGGCCTCACGGACTTCGCCCGGAAGGACGTCCAGAATGCCCTCCCGGTCGACCTCAACCTCCTGGTGGAACGAGAGGGCGAACTCCTGGAGCACACCACCTTCAAGCGGGTGGAGATTCAGCTGGATCTGGCGAAACCCCTGCCGGAGATCATGGGGGAGGCCAATGCCCTGGCCAATGTGCTGATGAACCTCTGCGTGAACGCCTGTGATGCCATGCCTTCTGGGGGCCAACTTAGGCTCACGACCCGCCTCCCAAGGCCGGATTGGGTGGAGCTTATCGTCCAGGACACGGGGGAAGGCATGCCACCGGAGATCGTCAGCCGGGCCATGGAACCCTTCTTCACGACAAAGCCATCTGGAAAGGGCACCGGTCTGGGGCTCTCCATCGTCTACGGGACCGTCAAGGCCCACGGGGGGACCGTGGATATCCAGAGTGCCCCGGGGCGCGGTACCCGCATCACCCTGGGTTTCCCGACCCTGGAGAAAGCCCCCCGGGCGGAATCGAGCCCTGCAGAGCTCCGGTCCTACCCGGACAACAGTCTCAAGATCCTCGTCGTGGACGACGATGATATGGTCCGCAACACCATGGTCACGCTTCTGGAGATGCTGGGGCATCGGGTGGAGTCAGCCTCGGGCGGCCTTGAGGCCTTGCGCCGCCTTGATGCGGGTCTATCGGTGGAACTGGTCATCCTGGACCTCAACATGCCTGGGCTGAACGGCCTGGACACCCTCTCGCGCCTGCGGATCGGCCACCCTGACTTGCCGATCCTGGTGTCCACGGGGTTCCTGGCCCCGGCGGAGGAAGAGGCGCTGAAGGGCTTTCCCGGGGTCCGCCTGTTGCACAAGCCCTTCTCGCTGGATGAGTTCAGGCGCCTGCTGGCCCTGTGATTCAGCCAGGCAGGAACATTCGCCCCCCCAGCCCCGAAGCCCGCTCAGTCTTCCGGCGGATGCCCAGGTCCAGGATGCTCCGCTCCCCCAGGATGACCACGGATTCCCGGGCCCGGGTGAGGGCAGTGTAGAGGATCTCCCGGCTGAGCAGGGGCAGGTCCCGGTCCGGCAGCAACAGGGCCACCCGCTGGTACTCCGAGCCCTGGGACTTGTGGACCGTCATGGCGTAGCAGAGCTCCAGGTCATCCCGGATGGCCGCCAGGGGGAAGCTGACGAAGCTCTGGCCCCTGGGAAAGAAGACCTCGGGTCGCCGCTGGCCCTCGCGCTCCACCAGGAGCACCACCCCCTGGTCGCCATTGAAGAGGCCCCGGCGGTAGTCATTGCGCAGCACCATCACCGGCTCCCCCAGGAGGATGCCCAGTTCGTGCTCCAGGTGCCCTCGGGAGCGCTCCAGGGCCCGCCCGTGGAAGAAGGCATTCAGGCGCTCCACGGTCTCATTGAGGGGTGCCAGGACCCGGCTCCGGTCGTAGTGCTCCACCAGCCGTCGGATGCGGGGCGCTTCGTGGCTCCAGTCCTGTCCGGCCTTCAGGGGCAGGTAGAGGCTCTCCCCCAGGCCCTGGATCCAGCGACGGTCCCAGTCCTGCAGGAAGCCCTCCAGGGCCTCGGGCCCCAGCAGCTCCACCCCGGAGCGGGAGAGTTCGCTGGCGCTCTGCCGCAGGGCCAGCGCCGCCTCGCCCTGCCCCAGGCGCTCCGGCTCCCCGGCGTTGATGGCCTGGGCCACCAGGAGGACGTGGCGTCCCCCGGAAGCCGGGTTGTCCATGCGGTAGCTGTGGTTCAGGCGGCGGGTCAGCGCCGGGCGGGCCTCCGCCAGATCCCGGAAGGCCCGTCCCGCCTCCACCGAGGGCAGCTGATCCGCATCCCCCAGCAGCACCAGCCGGGTCCCGGAAGGCACAGCCTTGAGGAGGGCCTCCATGAGCTCCAGGCCAATCATTGATGATTCATCAACAATCAATACCTTCCCCGACAGGGGATTGCCCTCGTGATGCCGGAAGCCGTTCAGCCCGGGATGCCAGCCCAGGAGGCGATGGAGGGTGCGGGGCTCGGCGGCCTCCAGAAGGGCCTGATCGACGGCATCCAGGGCGCCCAGGCGGTTCAGCTGCTCCCGGATGGCCTGGCCCATGCGCTGAGCCGCCTTGCCCGTGGGGGCCGCCAGGAGGATCTCCTCCGGCGAAAGGCCACTGCGCACCAGAGCCCGCAACATGGCCACCACGATGGAGGTCTTGCCGGTGCCGGGTCCGCCAGTCACCAGGGTCAGGGGGGCACGGACCGCCGCCTCCACGGCCTCCCGCTGCTCCGCCGAAAGCGCCACGGGCTGCTGGAAGAGCCCCGGGTCCACTGCCACCTCGAAGCCCACCAGGGCTTCCCGCCGGATCACGGACTGCGCCACGCCCTCCTCGGCACGGAAGAAGCGCCCGCTGTAGAGCCCGCCTTCGCCCATCACCAGGGGACACCCCGGCCCCAGGAGGAGCTGGAGTTCCTCCCGCGCCAAGAGGCCGCGCCAGTCCCGTGGGGACTCCCCGAAGGCCGACAGGGGAGCGGGATCCTCCAGGGAGAGCAGGACGTGGCCCTGGGCCTGGTTCACCTGCAGCAACAGGAGCAGGAGGGCCAGCTCCCGGCGGGTTTCAGGGTCCAGACCGGGTACCAGCCCCGCCAGCTCGCAGGCCAGGGCCAGAAGCCCCTCCGGCAGGGCCAGGGATTGGAGGGTGCCCTGCCAGCGCTCCAGCTGGGCATCGGACCCCCCGAGCACACCGGCCAGGGGCGGCAGCAGACACTCAGGCATGGGCCACCTCCGCGTGCAGGGCCGAGAGTTCCTCGCGCCAGGCCTGGACCTGGGCCCAGGCGGGCCGATGGGACCAGGCCCCGGGCCCCCGGAGGAAGACATAATGGACGGCCCCGAAGCGGGCTTCGTACGCCGCCTCGTCCTCGATGCCGAAGTAGGCCAGCAGGACGTAGAGGTAGAGCTTCACCTGGAGCAGGTAGTCCTCCGCCACGCAGGCCGCCAGGGTCTCGGGGCCGTAGTCCGGGAGGGCATTGGTCTTCCAGTCCAGGAGGTGGATGCGCCCCGCCCGCTCGAAGATCAGATCCATGGCTCCGGTGAGGAGGTCCTCCGAATCCAGGAAGCGGCTCAGGAAGCCCAGTTCCCGCAGGGCATGGTCGTGCTCCGCGAGGGGCGCGCCCTCCAGATCCAGGCACAGGCCGCCGTGGATCATGCGGGCCGCCGCTTCGGCGTGGTGCAGGTCCATGCCGTGACGGGCCAGAGCCCGCTCGACCCAGGGCCGTCGCCCGGGCCACCAGTCCTCGAAGGGAACCCCTTCGGCGCTCTTCAGGTCCACGTCCTCCATCAGCTCGTGGATGAGCTGACCGGTCCGGGCCCCCTTGGGGAGTGCCCCAGGGGGCAGGCTCACCGTGGGCCGCTCCCGCTCCCCGTCCAGGGAGAGCCCTTCCTCGCCCCGTCCGTGGCTCAGGGCCGTGAAGGAGGTGGTGAAGGCCGGGCGGGCGGCGATGCGCAGGGCCTCGTAATCCAGGGATTCCATCGGCTCCGGGCGGGGCACCTCGAAGTCCCCCAGGTCCAGGGACGGCAGTTCGTCGGCTGCCTCCAGGCGCTCCCCCGTGACCTCCACCACCTCGAACTCCCGGCGCAGATCGCTCTCCAGGATCTGGCGCAGTCGGGGATTCAGGACCCCGTAGTTGCCCTTGGGGTGGTCGGGACCGCCCTCCTTGGTCTTCTTGTCCACCACAAAGCAGGGCAGCAGCAGGTGGGCCTTGGCCCGGGTGAGGGCCACGTAGAGCAGGCGCCGGGACTCCTCCAGGGCCTCCTCCTCCACCCGGGCCTTGATCTCCGCCGGAGGCTTGCCCAGGTAGAGGCGGCGTTCCAGGCCTTCATGGTAGCGGTGGAGGTTGCCGCCCCCGGACTGGGTGAAGCCGAAGAGGGCCACCACCGGGGCCTCCAGGCCCTTGCTCTTGTGCATGGTGAGGATCTGGACGGCCCGCTTCTCTCCTTCGAGGCGCTGGGTGTCACCGTCCTCCCCGGTGGGCTTCTCATCACCCGCCTGCCAGCGCCGGAAGAGGCGGATCAGGTCCTCCAGATCCGGGGAACCCTCCCGGGCGGCCCGGGTCAGGAGTTCCGCCAGGTGCTGATGGTTGGTGAGGGCGCGCTCGCTGGCGGTCTGGAGGCGCAGACGCCGCAGAAGGCCGCTCTCCTGGAGGATGGCCTCGAAGAGTCGGACGAAGTGGCGCTGGCGGGCCAATCGCTGCCAGTCCAGGAGCCGCAGGATGGCGGGGTGGTCCTCCGCCATGCCCGGCAGGGCATCCAGGTCCTCCAGGCCGTAGCCGAAGAAGGGGGTCAGGAGCGCCCGGGCCAGGCAGCTGCGGTCCCGGGGCTCCAGGATGGCCCGGAGGAGGTCCAGGAGATCCTCGGCCTCCTGGCTCTCGAAAAGGGCGTCCTGCTTGAAGAAGGCGTAGGGGATGCCCGCGGACGCCAGGGCCTCCGCCACCAGCCGTCCCTCGCTGGCCTTGCCCACCAGCACCTGGACATCGCCGTAGTGCAGCTCCCGCAGCTCGGTTTCGCCGAAGCGCAGGCCCCGGGTCTCGATGAGGTCCCGGATCTCCCGGGCCAGGTGGCGGGCGATGCGCCGCCAGAGCCGCTTGCCGCCGTCCAGCCGCTCGAGCCTGAGGAGGCGCACCGGGGGCACCGCCTCCCCGGAGCGGGTCTCCAGGCGCAGCCCGCCCTTGCCGCAGCGCACCTGCCGATCCTCCGGATAGAGGCCGGGATCGGCGAAGAAGCCCATGAGGACGTGGTTGTAGGCGTCGATGACGCCGGGCGTCGAGCGGAAGTTATCCCGCAGTTCCAGGGCCTCGCCCCCCCCCGTCAGCTCGGCCTTGGCGGCCTCGTAGGTGGCCAGATCCCCTCCCCGGAAGCCGTAGATGGCCTGCTTGGGGTCGCCGATGACGTAGAGGCGGCTGGGGGCGGCCCCGAAGAGGGTGCGGAAGATCTCCCACTGGACCTGGTCCGTGTCCTGGAACTCGTCGATGAGGGCCACCTTGTAGCGTTCCCGCAGCCGCGCCGCCAGGGCCGGGCCGTTGGGACCCCGGAGGGCCTCCCGCACCAGGAGCACCGTATCGTCATGATCGTAGAGCCCCTCCTCGGCCTTGAGGGCCTGGACCCGGGCCCGGAGGGGTCCCAGGAGGCGGTGGGTCAGGAGGGCTTCGGGCTGACACAGGGCCCGGAGATCGCTGAGCCAGCGCCCCAGGGGGCCCGTGGCCTCACCGTCCAGCTCCCGGCAGAGTTCCGTGAACTTGTCGAAGTCCCAGGCCTCATCGAAGTCCCAGGGTGAGGGATGCCCGGCCATGAGTTCCACCAGGAGGGGCCAGCGCTTGAGGGCGGCGTTCCGGGTGGCGCCATGGACCTTGGCGGCCTGCAGTTCCTCCAGGCAGCCTTCCCAGGCCGGATCGAAGTCCCGGAGCAGGGCCCCGGGATCGACCTCGGGACCCGGGACCAGCCGACCCCGCTCCTGGTAGACGCTCCAGAGGAGCTTCTCGATCTTCTCGAAGCTCCACCCGTGGCAGAGGGCTTCCTCCAGGAAGGCCGCGTGCTCGTTCTGGCGCACCAGCTCCCGCCAGGCTTGGCCCAGGATGGCGCGGCCATCCGTCAGCTCCCGCCGCAGGAGGCTCCCGTCCTCGAAGGCGCTCTCCTGGAGCACCCGGCGGCAAAAGCCATGGATGGTGGCGATGGTGGCGCGGTCGAAGGCCCGCAGCGCCTGGCTGAGCGCCTTGGCCTGCCCGGGACCGATCTCCCAGCAGGGCTCCGGGGCCTCCCCGGCCTCCAGCTCCGCCAGGGTCTCCAGCATGGATCGCACCCGCGCCTTGAGTTCCAGGGTGGCCTTGTCCGTGAAGGTCACCACCAGGATCTGCTCCAGGGGGATGCCCTGGAGCAGGAAGTCCACCACCATGCGCTCCAGGGTGTAGGTCTTGCCGGTGCCCGCACTGGCCTGGATCACGCCCCGGCGCGGGGGCAGCTCCGCCAGGAGGGCGGGTTTGGGGTAGCGGACAACGTGACCTGCCGTTGAAGAGGAGGATTGCGTAGGCGTCATGCGGCAAGGACCTGGAAGGGGATCAGGGCTGGGGGATCCTGAATCGCGCTTTCCCCGAGGAGAAAAGCCAAAGCGGTTTCAACCACAGATGCAGGGGATGGACACAGATCAGAGGAGTCCGCATGGGCGCCTGGGGCTGGTTCAGCAAGGGAGAGGGGGCAGAGGCACGCATGCGTGCCATCGCCCCCCTCTCCCTTGCTGAACGCGGACGGCGTCGCGGGGCGGCCCCAGGTGCCCCGCCAGCGGACGATACCTTTATCCGTGTTCATCTTGCTCATCTGTGGACGGTTCTGCTTTTGCGAATGGTTCTGGTCCATGGCGGGGTCTGAATGCTTACCGGAAGGTTAGGTATACGGTGAAGGGTAAATTCAAAAAGAGGCCTCAGGCGTTTGGGGTTGATTACGAGTGCGGATCCTTTCAACTGTAGCTACAGCCCGTCGAAAGCATGGATGTATCTGGACTTCATCAAACCTGGGTTCGTGACGTCCTTGGTAGGCATACACAGTCTTGCTTCCGCCCTCGCCGCCGAGTACAAAATCACCGATAAACCCGATCTCATAAAGAATTTCAAGCAGTTTTGGAATATCCGCCCTTTTAGCAACATCACTATACCAGGGGGTATCAAGCTCACATGACACGAATATCCCTAAAAGCATTTCATCTATTTCGGCGCGCTTTAAATGATATTTATAGCGAAAGAAATTGGTTTTCCAACAAGAAAAAAACTCAACCAAACCAGGATATTGATTTGAATATTCAGCACAAAGATCATCAAGCTTCCACTCCGAATAACTCTGTTCTGATGATTTTAGAAACTCAGCATCAGGACTATTGCTATCAATGGACTCAGAATAGTAGCGCGATAGCTGTATCAATTCTCTAGGCCGACCAAGGGTCCGTTCGTATAACCAATTATCAGTATTACTCGTACCGCAGGTGGTGGGAAATACAGTATTAAAAGGGTTGACCATTCGATCAAGGCCATACCTTTCTCGATTAAAATTAATTCGCTCATTTATAATTTTAATGAGATCATCCTTATTCCATCTAATTCGTTCAATATTTCTATATTTATCAGAATGCTGCGTCTTGGTTATCAAGAGAGAGTAGACATCTTCTCTCAGAAATATACAAACAAATATATTTGGAGACAATGAAGAAAGGTAATTTGTAGCCGACAATAGACCTAACAATAAATTATTAGCAGTATCCGTATTATTCCACCCAAGATCTAGATCATCTATTAAAATAACAAATTTAGCTCCATCTAAAACAATCTGCTTAAGATGAAATTCAAGTGCATCAACTTCTGCAACGTTTCTAAGCTCACGCTCTAGAGCTATGCCGAATTCCCCAAGTTCTCCCACCTTGGCCTTAACTCGCGAGAGAATATCGGAAATATTTTCGACTAGATCTTTATTTGTCCTATTAAGCTCCGTGCTAATCTTCCTCGCAAACTCTATGCTATCCTTTGCATACCTGCCTTTGGCAGAATGCCCAACTACACATAGACAATCCAAAAGCATTTGTCGGATCCATGTGTGCTGGAAAAATATTTCCTGCCCAAAGCCATTCGCAATATCCGAATCGTTAAGGATATTTTTAATCGCGTTGTACTTTGGAGACATATTGATTACATGAGAATCTGTGTCAGTAGAAAAATCATCCTCTAATTTCTTCCTCACTGCACTTTTTCCAGAACCCTTGCGCCCAATCATCATATTTTTTTGTTTTTGGAGAATCCTCAAGTATGCAGGTGATGTGATAAAATACTTCAAAAGCAATGGATCTTTCTCCGCACTATCATCACCCCAGTTGATTTGCGACAAGAGCATTAGATCCTCCTAAATAGAGCTCGTGTAGAATACTAAATCAACAATTAGCCAAGACACTATTACTGCCCCAAATTCGAACGGATTGGTTTGACGTGATCATTGTGTCAGTTCCGATAAGCCGTATGAAATAAACTTGAGGAATAAATCAACTTGTGCCGATTGGGCAAAACCTGTGACATGCCGGATTGAGATGTGACCAACAGATAGGCTCACAGCCCTCCCCCCCACGAATTGCTCCACGCCAGGAAATCCCCGTACCGAGCCTGGGCCAGGGCCTTCCAGTCCGGCTCCACCTCCACCTCCAGCAGCCCCTTCAGGGGGCCATGGAGGGAGCTGAAGCTGGCGGGATCGCTGCCCTGCTGCTTTTCGACCCAGTCCTCCAGGTCGCCTTCCTCTTTTGCTGATTCCTCCAGGACGCCCTCGATGGGCATGAGGGTCCAGCGGGGCTCCAGGAGGGCCTCCCGCACCCAGGCCCCCAGGCGTTCCCGGGCCCCAGCCTGATCCAGTTCCGGCAGGTCCGCGTGCCAGGCCCGGTTCTCCTCGGCGCTGGCCAGCACCCTGGCCCGGTGCGGGCCGACCTTCAACCCCGCCGCCGCCATGAGGAGCTGGTCGAACCAGGCCCGCAGCAGCTCCCGGCGGTCTTTGACCTCGGGCCCCTTCTTCCCCGGAGCCTTGCGCTCCGAAAGCAGCAGGCTTCCCTCAGCCCACTGAGGCTCGGTCTGGCCCTCCAGCACCAGGGTCACGGTGCGGCCCCCCAGCTCCAGGGGCCAGGAGATGGCGGGGTGGGCTTCGGCGGCCAGGGTGCCCCGGGAGCGGTCGGACCCGAAGCGGTGGACCTGGGGCTCGGTCCCGGGGGCCAGCAGGGAGCGCCAGCCCTCGATGAGGGTCAGGGCCTTGCGGCGGTCCCCCTCCCCCAGGAAGCCCGCCGGGGCCTTCACGGCCTCCCGGAGGCCCCAGACCCGCGCTTCGTAGGCCTGTTCGAGATCCAGGTCTCCCTGGAGGCTTTCCCAGAAGAGTTCCCGCACCAGACCACGCTGGGCCAGAAAGTCCGCCTCGAAGGGCTCCTCCGCCAGATCGGCGGGATCCCCTTCGGCCTCACCGCGCAGGCCCAGGCGCAGCTTGGCGCCCCCCTGGATCTGGCACTCGAGCCATTTCCGCAGATCCCCGGCCCGCACGAGGATGCGATCGCCATGGTCCCTGCCTGCGGTCCCCAAGGGCCCGCAGAAGTGGAGGCGCTCCTGCAGGGCCTCCAACGAAGGCGCGGACAGCCCCCAGCGGCGCGGATCCTCCGGCAGTTCGGGGCGGCCAGCCCGCGCCCGCAGGGCCTGCCCCAGGCGCAGGGCCTCAGCTTCGGCCCGGGCCTCGGGGGTGTGGAGGGCCGGATGCTCGGGATCGTGGCGGTGGAGCGGGGGATGGACCCAGAGGGCCTTCCAGCCCTCCTCCCCCAGGCTGGGCCGCAGGATGTCCCGCAGGTCCAGGATCAGGGGGCTGGGCTGAAGCTCCTCGCCCGAGAGGGGATCCCGGCAGGTGTAGCTCAGCACCAGGCGCTCCCGGGCCGAGCCCAGGGTCTCCAGGAAGAGGTAGCGGTCCTGCTCGCTGCGGCTCACGTCCCCCGGCAGGCGGCGGAAGCTCTTCAGGTCCAGGGGATCCTTGATATCGCCGCCGGGGAAGACCCCCTCCCCCATGCCCAGGCAGAAGACGGCCTTGAAGGGCACGCCCCGGAGGGCGGCGTGGGAAGCCACCACCACCCCCTTGCCGTAGGGGCCCAGGGCCTCCTGGGTGAGCCCCTGGAAGGCCTCCTCCGCCAGGGCCAGGGCCTCCCGGCCTCCGATGGCGGGGGCTTCGATGCCCGGGAGTTCCAGGGCTTCGAGGCGTTCCAGGGCCTTCCCCAGTTCCGCCAGGGCCCGGTGCTCGCTCTCTTCGCCCCGCCCCTCGGGCTGGCCCAGGTAGGCCTGGAGAAGGCTGCGGAAGGCGGCACACCAGGCCGCTGGCGTCTGATGCAGCGAGCGCAGTCGCCTCAGGTCCCCCAGGAGGGCCCGGAGAAGGAGGGCCAGATCGGCGGCGCCCTCAGGAAGGGGGGCGGAAGGCAGGCCGTGTTCCCCCAGGGGCAGCGCCCCCTCCCCCAGGAAGGCCCCCAGGGCGGCCCGCTGGAGACCCCGTTCCCAGGTCCAGAGGCCCCCCTCCAGGTAGGTGCCCTCGGTTTCAGCGGCGTCGAGACGGGCCACAATTCCGGCCCGCTCACAGAAGTCCGGCAGCTCGTCCAGGGCCAGCTCCGGCCAGCGCCGCCGGAAGGCCGGGTGCCCCAGGGCCCGCAGAATCTCAGCCCGGTTGAGGTCCCCGAAGGCCAGGCGCAGGAGGAGCAGCGAGCCCTCCACCAGCTCCTTCACCCGCTGGGGGCCCTCGTCCGCCAGGCGCCAGGGGATTTCGTGGGCCCCGGAAAAGGCCCCCCGCAAAGCATCGAGATAGTCGGCCTTGATCCCCTCGGGCAGCACCACCGCCACGTCAGAGAAGCGGATCGCCCCTTCGTGGCGTCTCAGGGTCTCCCATATCTCGTCCGCCACGGCCTCGGCCTCGCGGCGGGGGCTGGTGCAGGCCAGGATCCGCAGGGTGTCGTCCGCCTCCAGGCGATCCGTGGGGGCCAGGGTCAGGATCTCGTCCTGGAGGGCCTGGAGCAGGCCCCGCCCTTCGGATTCCACCCCCTCCATGTCCAGGTTCCAGTCCACCAGTTCACAGAGCTGGCAGACGTGCTCCCGGCCCGGCTTGCCCCAGCGCTGGAGCGCCAGCGGGGCGCGGGTGTCCAGGGCCAGGGGGTCCTCCCCCTGCCCTCCCCCCCAGTCCCGGCGGAGTTCGCTCCACTCCTCCTGGCAGGGGTTGTGGACGTAGAGGTGGACGTTGAAGGCCTCGCTGCGCTGGCCCAGGCGGTGGAAGGCCCGGTGGTAGGCCAGGGCCATGGGGCCGGGGCCGAAGAGAAAGATCTCCTCGGGGAAGACCACCTCGTCGAAGAGGGGATCTGCGAAGAACTCCGGGAGGCTGAGCCAACGCTCCGGCAGGACAGCGAGGCGGTCCTGGAGGCCCTTCCACAGGCTGCGCTGCCAGGCCTCCAGCCCCGCAGGCGCCCTCTGGGCGACATCCAGGCCTTCACGCCATCCCAGGGCCCATTGGGGACGCCCCAGCAGGTAGGCCTCGAAGAGCCGGGCCATGGCCCCAGAGAACTGGAGGGCCTTGAGGCCCCGGGGCTCGCCCTCGAGATAGGCCCGGACGGGCCCCAGCTCGGGCCGGGCCAGGAAATCCTGCTCCTGGAGCAGCCCCAGGAGCAGGCCGTGGAGGGAGGCGCGATCCAGGAGCTTGACCCCTTCGGGCAGGAAACGCCGCCAGAAGCCCTCCAGGTAGTTCATCCGCAGGTTGGCCACCACCTTCAGCTCACTGAGGGCCAGCCCGCTCTCCACGAACTGCCGCACCCCCGGATTGGGCAGCACCAGATGGGCGGCCTCCCAAGGCCCCCGCCGCATGCGGAAATCCGCCAGATCCCCCGCCAGGAGGGAGAGGAGCCGCTCGGTGTGGTTGCTGAAGACGAGGTGGATCATGCTGCTTCCACTCTTACATGAAGGCTGTTGTCCGGGGAGTCGGACAGGAGAACGCAGCTCATATGCTACGCCAACCAATTCGACACTGACTGTCGTTACTCAATGGGATATTGCAAGGGCACCCATAATTGCTCGACCAACCTATGCCAGAACGGGCTCGCCCCCCACATCTGACGGCATAAACAAGCTATTGAGCGGTTCCACACTCCATGCTAATAATGTCGTGACGCCATTTTCAGAGCAGTTTATTCCAAGCAGACCCCCTTTTTTGCGGAGGACTTCTGTGACTTTGTACATTTTAAAGCACGCCATGGTCGGTGCTGCCCTCGCATCTATCTGCGCTTGTTCCCTCAATGCCCCCAAATACACCCCCGTTCCCTCCAATGTGAACGCACTGCGGGACGCCAACCTGGGACAGGCCAAGGTGGGGTCCTTCAGCGCCGACCCCAAGGCGTCAACCGATGTCAACCGCCTCAGCATCAGGGGCACATCCTACGTGTCACCCTATAACGAATCGTATGTCGATTACCTGAAAGAGGCCCTGCGCCTGGAATTGGATGAGGCCAGGGTCATGAATTCGGGGGCCACCGTCGAACTCTCGGGTGTCCTGATCCGGAATGAACTCGATACCGGAATGACTTCAGCCCACGCCCTGATCGAGGCGCGTTTCATCGTCAAGCGCGGGGATCAGATCCGCTACGACAAGGTCAAGACCGCGAAGTACGAGTGGGAGTCCCACTTCGTGGGCGCCATTGCCATCCCGCGCTCCCAGGAGAATTACCCGGTGGTGGTTCAGAAGCTCCTGACGAGCCTCTATTCGGACCCCGACTTCCTAGCCGCGTTCAAGAACTGAACCCCAACCCCAAAGGAGCTTCCTCCCATGCAACTTCGCCTTTCCCTCTCGGCCGTCCTGGCCACAGCCCTTCTGGTGGGTTGCGCCCACCCCATTGTCATCACCCCGGATGTCTCCCAGATCGATCGGACGGAAGTGAAGCCCATCGAGTGCAATGTGGGCTATTTCATCTCCCAGCCCGACCGGGAGAAAGAGGTCACCACGCCTGGAGGGGGTGGCGACAAGGTCCGGTACTTCCCCTACAAGGAATTGGAGCCCGCTCTCTTCAAGGCCCTTTCCAACGTCTTCCGCCGCGCCTATCCCATGAATTCGGCCCTGGACGCCGAAGCCATCAAGACCAAGGACATCACCTTCGTCTTCGTGCCCGAGGTGACCACAGACTCCTCTTCCTCCAGCGCCTTCACCTGGCCCCCCACCAAGTTCACGGTGAACCTCAACTGCAAGGCATTCAATCGTGAAGGCAAGCAGATCTGGGAATCCAAGATCACGGGCAATGGCGAGGCGACCTTCAGCGAGTTCAAGTCCGACCTTCCACTGGCCGCCAAGCGGGCCAGCCTCAAGGCCATGCAGGACTTCCAGAAGGCCCTCAATACGGCGCCGGAACTGCGCACCAAGTAGGATTATTCCTTCCATAAAAAGGCTCCAAGGCACCCCCTTGGAGCCTTTTCGTTTCCGACTTTGAACAGTTGACCTTGCTCAACCAAAGAAGGCGTGAGTCGGGATGCTCAGGGTGGGCTTCACTGCGAGATACCCGCGCAAGGGTGGTTAATAATTTATTATTTTAAAACCAAGCCCCCCTATTTCCCCGCGCGAGCAGCTATTCACCCTATGCCTGGAGCGCCGGTTCATCCTGTACACCCCTCTCATTTTTTGGTTCTTCACGGAATTCCGGGGAAGGCTGATCTGATCTTGAGGAAGAAGTAGGCGTCATCTCGATAGCCATATGCTGTGCGCTTCAGGACCTTGATCTTGTTGTTAATACCTTCCAGAAG
>Ga0316602_10000093_pt1 | contig 93967 bp, 81 predicted proteins | sample OWC_soil_day10_C_FD_203103 | JGI IMG/M metagenome (GOLD analysis project Ga0316602, IMG submission 203103) | Wetland soil microbial communities from Old Woman Creek delta, Ohio, United States - OWC_soil_day10_CT | ecosystem: Environmental > Terrestrial > Soil > Wetlands | place: USA: Ohio...
CAGGCTCACCCTTGGGGTTGAGATACTCGTAGGGTGGAAACTGCCGATTGATCCCGACGAGCACTGGATTCCGCTCCGTCCCCAAGGTTTCCTCGGAGCGCAGAGGAAAGGCCAGCAGGAGCGCCCAGAGGAGGCCCCCCAGCACCCGCGCCACGATCCTTATTGCGGATGGATGGGCCCTGCCAATCGGATGATGCATAGGCTACCTATCGGGAAATCCCCAAAGGGCTTGAGTGCTAGGTGTTCAACTGATTTCCGCCAGCCGAAGCCGGGCCTGCTCCTGCCTCAGCCAGGCCAACTGGGCCTCACTCAGTCCATGGGCCAGGGTCCGCTCGGCGGCCTCGCGGCACTTCCCCAGCAGAGCCCGGTCTCGAACCAGATCCGCCACCTGGAACTGAGGCAGGCCGGACTGGCGGGTGCCGAAGAATTCCCCAGGTCCCCGCAACTCCAGATCCCGCTGGGCGATGCGGAAGCCATCCTGGGTCTCCACCAGCGCCTTGAGGCGCTCAGTCTCGCTCCCGCTGATCAAGAGGAAATGACTCCTGGCCGTGCCCCGGCCCACCCTTCCCCGGAGCTGGTGCAACTGGGAAAGGCCGAACCGCTCGGCATGGTCCACCACCATCACCGAGGCATTGGGCACATCCACCCCCACCTCGATGACCGTAGTGGCCAGGAGGATCCGAACCTCGCCCCTCACAAAGGCCTCCATCCGCTGGGTCAATTCATCGGTCTTCAGGCGGCCATGGACCACCACCAGGGGCACCCCGGGGAAACGGGCGCGAAGCAGCCCCTCCATGGCCTGGATGTCCCGCAGGGGCACCTTGGTCTCATCCTGGGGATCGATGGCCGGACTCACCACGAAGGCCTGGTGGCCGGCGGCCAACTGGCGCTCCACGATGTCCCAGGCCCGCTCGGCCCCATCGGGGTCGAAGAGACGGGTGGTGATGGGCTGCCGGCCGGGCGGAAGTTCATCCAGCACCGACTGGTCCAGATCCCCGAAGACCGCCAGGGCCAGACTCCGGGGAATGGGGGTGGCGCTCATCACCAACCAATGAGGGTCCCCCCCTTTGTCCTTGAGGGCCTCCCGCTGCTTCACCCCGAAGCGGTGCTGCTCATCCACCACCACCAGTTGCAGACGCTCAAAGCTCACGGATTCCTGGAACAGCGCGTGGGTGCCCACCACATAGGGGGCTTCCCCGGAGGCGATGCGCGCCACGGCCTGACGCTTCTCGGCCGCCTTCATGGCCCCCAGGAGCACCTGAAGGCGAGGGGATTCCTCTCCCAGAAGGCGGGCAAAAGTGAGGGCATGCTGGCGGGCCAGCACCTCGGTGGGAGCCAAAAGGGCCGCCTGCCCCCCGGTCTCAGCCACCATGGCCATCGAGAGGAAGGCCACCAGGGTCTTGCCGGAGCCCACATCCCCCTGCAGCAGGCGGTTCATGACCCGGCCAGACGTGAGATCTCCCACGATTTCCTTGAAGGCGGTCCGCTGGGCTCCCGTCAGATGGAAGGGCAGGAAGGCCCGGAGGCGTTCCCGCAGGGCCTCGCTGGTGGGCACCACCAGCCCCCGCCGCTTGAGGCGGCCTGCGCGGCGCAGGGCCACCCCCAGGGCGAAGGCGAAGAGCTCTTCCGAAGCCAAACGCCTATGGCCGGGCGTGGTACCAGCCTCCAGATCCCCAGGATCGCTGTCGTCCAGGGGTTGATGGAGCCTCACCAGGGCATCCATGGTGCTGGGCAACCCCTTGCCGAGATCCGAAGGCAGCCAATCCTGGGGAGGGTGGAGGCGGCGCAGCACATCCTGGACCATCCGCCCACGGGTCCGACCTAGGATGGGGCCCAGCTTCCGATAGAGGGGCAGGAAGCGGCGGACCCAGAGATCCTCCTCGCCCTCGCCGCCCCGCCCGAGGACTTCCACCGATGGCCCCCGCATCTCCAGGCCGTGGCGCCCCATGGCGAGGTTCCCGAAGAGCAGCACGCGATCCCCAGGGCGCATCACCCGGGTCAGATAGGCCTGATTGAACCAGACCAGGCGGAGGGTGCCGGTGCCATCCTCCACCAGGGCCTCCACCAGGACCATGCGCTGCATCTTCGTGGTGGTCTGGCGGATGTCCTTGAGGGTTCCGATCACCGTGGTCAGGTCCCGATCCGTGGCGTGGTTGTGCCAGCGGTCCAGTTCCCCGATGGGCCTCACCGAACCCCGGTCCACATAGCGGTAGGGCAGCGACCAGAGGAGGTCACGCAGGGTCTCGATCCCCGCCTCCCGGAAGGCTTCCGCGTACGCCGGACCCACGCCCCGGAGGGCGGTGACCTTGGCGGAAAGGGGGAGGATGGGAAGGGTGTCAACCATTTAGACTTTCCCAGCCCCGGGAGCCTTGGCCAGTCGCTTGTCGAAGGTCAGGAGGGGTGAGTGCCCTGCAGCGTTGGCCGCCTCCAGAATCAGGTAGTCCGAAAACTTAGCCGCACCCTCGGCCCAGAGCCCAAGGGCAGCGCGCACCACATCGGGGGCCTCCAGCACCAGATCGCGGTTGGTGGTCAGGATCTCCAGAACCCTGGCGATTTCCATTTTGGAGCGCCCATAGCCAGCCTCCAGCACCCATACCATTTCGAGGACCACCAGCGTGGAGACCCACAGAGGCCCCTGCGCCACAGCGGATTCGGCGAGGGCAAGCTGGGCCGGATCATCCTGTTCGATCAAACGGATCAGGACATTCGTGTCGGCGGCCCTCACTTCCGCCCCCGGAATCTCGCCCGCAGGGCCTCGTCCATGCCCTCCACCGAAAGCAGGACCCTGGAGGGATTGAGGGCGGCTTGGAGGTCCTTGATGTTAGTCTCCCGGACCGGCTCCACCACCAAGTGCCCGGCCACTACCGTCCACACCAGTTCCGTCCCCGGCTCGATGTGCAGGGCCTTCCGCACCTCGGCGGGGATGCTGGTCTGCCCCTGGGAGGTCAGGCGAGTGCGCGGGGCATTGGATCTCTTCACGGGATGCGGCAGGAAAGGCTGGGTGGCCATGGGACCCTCCGAGTGTATTACCAAGGTAATACATTACCCAAGTAATGCAAGAAGCCGGGAGTTCGGGATCGGGTCATCGACCAGGCCTGCAAGTGGCGACAGATCGCCCGGAAACGCAGCCCCACACCCTCATCCGTGTGTTCCGTGTGATCGGTGGTTAAAAGACAAGGGAACCACGGAACACACCGAGCACACGGAGCACACGGAGCACACGGAAAATTACGAGAAAAAATAATTATTTATTAGCTAATTTATCCCGGCCAACTTTTGCTTTTCTCCGTGCCCTCTCTTTTGAACCTCTGTGCCCTCTGTGTTTACTCTTTCAATCTTTGAGGCTGAGCAGACAGATCAGTAGTCCCCGTGGGTTTCCCGCTCCATCTCGCGATAGCGGGCAAACTCACCTTCGAAGTAGAGGGGGATCTTACCCAATTCGCCATTACGGTGCTTGGCCAGGATGAGTTCGGCGGAACGGTCATCCGGCTCCCCCTCGTCCTTGGGTTTCATGCGGCGATGGATGAACATCACCATGTCGGCGTCCTGTTCGATGGCACCGGAATCCCGCAGATCCGAGAGCTGGGGCAGGCCGCCCTGGCGATGCTCCACCTCACGGTTGAGCTGGGAGAGGATCACCACCGGCAACCCGCGATCCTTGGCCAGGAGTTTGAGGCCACGGCTCAGTTCGCCCACGCGGGTGGCCTCGTTCTGTTTGGAGGCGCGGCTATCCGCAGGCGAGCTGAGGAGCTGAAGGTAGTCGATGATGAGCAGATCCAGGCGCTGGTTGGCCTGGGCCAGATGGCGGTCCACCATGGCGGTGATCTCCCGCACCGTGATAGCCGCCTGATCGTTGATGAAAAGGGGCAGCTCCAGGAGCTCATCCCGGGCCCTCAGCAGCCGGGCCTGGATCTCGTCGGTAAAGTTCCCGGCGATGACGGACCGGAGATTGATGGAGGAATGGGCTGAGAGGAGTCGGTTGAAGACTTCCTCCTTGGACATTTCCAGGGAGAAGAAGGCCGAGTGCCCGCCGTGATAGAGGGAGGAGCGCAGCAGCCAGTTCAGGGCCAGGGCGGTCTTACCGATACCAGGGCGGGCCGCCAGGACGATGAGGTTACCAGGCTGGAATCCCTGGGTGATGGCGTCCAGGCGTGAGAAGCCAACCTTGAGTCCCGAGGCGCCCCGCCCTTCCAGGCGGTCCATGAGGTTCTCGAAGGCCTCCTTGGCCACATCGGCGACGTGCTCCAGACCCTTGCGCTCCCGGGCCTGGGAGAGTCGGAAGAGATCCGAGGCGGCCTGCTCCACCAGGGTTTCCGGCGGAGCTTCTTCCTCCGCGGCCTGGCGGACCAGCTGGGCCCCGAGGCGGATGAGCTGACGATGCTTGCGCTTGCGGGACAAGAGATCCGCCAGCACCTGGGGACGCCCCACCTCCTCCGAGCTCAGGAGCTCCACCAGCCCGGTGTATCCCCCGATGCGGTTCAGGTCCCCGTTCTGATCCAGGAAGTCCTTCAGGGTGAGGGCGTTGACCTCGATCTGCTCCTCGATGAGCCCCCGCAGCGCCTTGAAGACCGCCCGGTGGCCCGGATGGACGAAATCGTCCTCCGTCAACTGGAAGACGATCTCCGACGCGGCAGTCTCGGCTCCCGGCGCACAGCAGGTGGCCAGGAGCGCCCGTTCGGCATCCACATCCTCAGGAAGACGTTCAGGGAGCCAATCTGTTGCCATCAGTCGTCGTTTCCAGGCGCGGTGTATCCATTGGCCCCGAAGTCCACGAAGAGGGGGTTGGTGACCGCGACGGGGTAGATCCCCTTCATGATCTTGGTCCAGGCGGGATAGGCCGTCGGGGCATAGGTGCCGGTGGTGGCCAGGGGCACGCCTGCCTCCAGCACCACCCAGCTATCCCTCGACACCGTTATGGGGAAGGTCTGGGTCCACTTGCGGGAGTCGGAACTATCCACCGTCCAGCCATTGTCCGCGGGGCTCGCACCAAAGGCGCAGGTCTCCGAAACGGCTCCGTTCACCACAAGCCGCACCTCATCCACGGGTACCCAGTCCCCGGCGATGACGGTGACCTTGAGGCTGATGGAACCACTAGAGGTCACCAGGTCCCCAAGGGACCCCGTGCTCGTGCCCGTGGCCGTGGCGGTCACGAAAGGCCCCGTGGAGGCAACAGCAGCCCCGGACTGGAGCACCGTCAGGATCGGGGTCAGGTTGTCCTGGGTGAACCCGGAGGGATTGGCCGAGGTATAGGGGGGGGTAATGCCGCTCCGGATACCCGTGGTCGTGGCCGAATAGGGGGCAGTCTTCAGGTAGGTCCGGGCAAGGCCCACCGGAGTGTCCTTGGTGAACTTGGAGGAGGAGAGCCCCAGGGCCTTGGTGAAGCCGGACGGCGTCTGGGTGTTAAGCAGCCCGAACCAGTCCTGGCGAAGGGTCTTGAACTCTTCAAACCAGGCGGTGGCGCTGCCCAGATCCGACAGGGCCTGGGCCGAGATCAGCTCGATGGCGTCAACATCTGTTACCAGGGTATTGGAGGGCCGAGCGGAGGGAGTCTGAAGTGTGAAAAGCCCCTTGGGTCCTCGGGGACGGTTGACGATCCGGTAGCTTCCTTCAGCCTGGGTGACGAAGTCAGCCAGGGTCCAGTTGTTCGGGAGCCGGGCTCCCCGATTGCGAGCGGTGGTGGGGTCGGGGGTGAAGAGGGTTGTCACCACACCATAGCCATTGGTACTGAGATCGGAGCTGCGGCCAGGCACCACAAAGGGATCAAGCCCGACCGCGGTGCGTTGCTCATCCGTCACTCGGCTGGTGGCATCCGGATCATCGAACTCCTTCCGGAATTCGTCCCGGAGGACCGTGGACTCCGTAAGCAGGTCTTCCTCGATGTTGGCCACCACCTGGACGCCTTCAGCCAGGGCACCCGAAAGTTTCTCCCCAGGCAGCAGCCCGCCGGTGGAGGCCATGGAGGGACCGGGCATATCGAAGCTGGTCCACCCCTCGGGCAGGGTCTCCGGGAAGATGATGAAGGTATAGGCGTTGCTGCTGGTGGTCGAAACCGTGAAGTCCCGGTACTGGAGCAGGCTCAGGGGACCCCGGGTGGCATAGACCTTGTAGTCCCCCTTGATCAGGGAAGCCACAAAGGGGGCGCCGCTCTTGAAGCCCGTGCCAAAGGCCTGGTTGCCCTCGCCAAATGCGTAGCAGCCAAAATTATCACCGGTAATGGCCTTGGCCTTGGAGGCGGTGCTGTAGGTGCTACCCAGGGAGCGGGTGCGCTTCAAGTTGGGGTCTGGGACCGTCAGACCTTGGAAGGTAAACCGCAGGGGCTGAAGGTGCCCCGCCGGGGCGTTCGCTTCGATGGCGTAGAACAGCACGCTGGGGAAGGCCGTATCAGAGGTATTCCCCGCGTTGTCCTTGATCGCACCATATTCAGGGCAGAGGATCGTATCCCCGATCACGAAATCATTCACCTTGCTGGTCTTCGTCCGGTCCCCATCGTAAGCATCATCCTTCACCACAAGGGCGATGGGCACATCGGGGTGGTCCTCATCATTGCCCTTGTAGAAGGTCTCGAATGAGTAGGAGAAGGGCGTCAGCACATAGGGATTGCTCCACTGATCCGGCTGCTGGTTTCGCAGCGTGATCTTGTAGGTGCCGGTGGGCATGAAGAGCCAGAAGCGGGGATTGGTGGAAAGACTGCTGGAGATGACCTCCTGGGGTTCCAGCCATTCAGTACGCAGGTAAGAGCCATCGGTCTGCTCGATGCGGATTTCCGTGGGGGCACCCCCGAAGCGGACGGCACTGCCTGTGGTCTGGAACGCAAGCCATCCGGCGTCCGTACCCTTCAGGGTGGAACGATCCTGGATCATGCGATTGAAGATGCCCGTGGCCTGATTGGGGTAGCTATAGGCATAGGTCTTGGTGCCAGCGGCACCGACCAGCGAACTCCCGCCCTCGGCGTAGAGTCGGCGACGGTAGGTCAGGGAGGCCCCGGAAGCGAGGGCAGGATCGGAGGCCGACGCGGGTTTCCCCACCACCACGGTGCCGGGGAAGCTGGGCCGGGTCTCGGCGAGGTTACTCTGCCGATCGTCGCAGGCCACCAGCAGGTAGTCCTCATCCACCGGCAGGAAGCCCAGGCTCGTGTGGGCATCGTAGGTGGAAGCGGCGGGCTCCACCCCCATGAGCCCCACCATGGGCGTCCGGACACTGGAAGCGATGTCGAAATTGCCGAGGGCGGTGGTGGTGGTTCCGGGAACCTCTACGCCCCATGTGCTCAGGGCCGCTCCGGTGTTGTCGGCGTAGGCCGGAACGTTGAGCCGGTAACCGCCGCCTTTCTGGACCAAGTAGTCTCCAATGCTTCGGATAGCCACCGCTGCGCCGCTGTTGTTGGTGACGGTGGTCTCCAGGAGGAAGAAGTGATCCGTTTCGCCCAGGGAGATCTTGTGGGTCACTGAAACACCGGTCAGGCGGCCATTCGCATCAGCCGCCCCGAGGGTGCCCGTCTGGTCCACGACCCCCCCGGTCATGAGCAGACTGGCGGTGGAATCGCCGTTGGTGACCTCAAAGGAATCGAAAACCATCTGGCAGCGGGGGTCCTGGTTCACCACGGGTGTCAGGCGCTCCAGCATGTCCGATGGCATGGAGGTACGTTTGTAACTGCTGCTCAGCTCGATATAACCGGCGTCGACTATGCTGCCACCGGCCAGGGCCCCTGCGATGGGCACGCCGGTCCCGCTGATGACCCGGCTGTAGGGCACACCGTCCACCGCCAGGGAGACCACATCATTACCCAGGAAGTAGTCCCCAGGACCCGCAGCCGACTTGAGCCCAGGCACCCGATCTCCGCCGGTGCTCGGAATTTCCTCCGCCGCCGGAGTGGAGCGCTGGACCCCTGTGGCGTGGTAGCACCCGGGCGCCGCAAGCACGAGGGCCAAGGCGCTGAGCCAAAGACCTGAACGGTGGGACCGGAAGGAGCTGGGGGCGAAAGGCTTCGTCATCTAGGAACACTCACGAAGTGAACGGACAGGTTGGGACCCGGGAGGGCAAGGGTCTATGCTAACTCACGATGCGATTCATTGCTTTAACCACTATCCGAAGGAGCCCCTGGCGCCGCGTGGCGGTGGCCTTGGTTCTCCTCCTCCTGTTGGACCTGCTTTGGATAGGCTTTTGGTTCCCCTGGACAGCCAGGGCTCGGGTCTTCCTGCCGGGCGATTTGCCCAGCCCCGGCTCCCCGACACTGGTGCTGGGAGCCGGGGTCCTCCCGGGCAAGGAGCCTTCCCAGGTCCTGACCGAGCGCCTCAGGGCCGCCCTCTACCTCTTCCAGAGCCACAAGACGCCCTGGCTCCTGGTCTCCGGCGACAACCGCTCCATCTACTACAACGAACCCCAGGCCATGCGCCGATGGCTGATGAAGCAGGGTGTCCCCCCCACCCATGTCATCAGCGACTTTGCGGGCCGCCGGACCTACGACAGCCTCCGGCGCGCCCAGCGGGTCTTCGGTGTCCGGAAACTCACCATCGTCACCTCGGATTTCCATATGCCCCGTGCCCTCTTTCTGGCCAGAACCATGGGCCTGGAGGCTTCTGGAGTCATCGCCAGCACCCGGGAGATCCCCTGGTACGGGAGGATGAATTTCTGGACCAGGGAATGGGCAGCCCGCCACGTGGCGCTCTGGGACAGTTTCTTTCCCCCGACCCCGGTACTGGGCCCTAGGGAACCGACCCCCGAGGACTATCTGCCATGAAACTCTCCCAGCCCATTTCCATCCTGGCGGCCGGTCGCCTGCCCCAGGGGCGTTTCGGGGGTGCTCTGGCGGGCCAGGGAGCCGTGGCCCTGGGAGAGGCCGCTGTCCGGGCCCTGCTCCAGGACCCCGCCCTTCCCCGCCCCACACGGCTCAGCTGGGGCATGGCCCGGTCCCACACGCAGGGCATGAACCCCGGGCGCACCATCGCCGTCCGGGCCGGGCTCGGCCACCAGGTGGTGGGCACGACCCTGAACATGGCCTGCGGCTCCGGCATGGGCGCCATCTTCCAGGCAGCCCAGGCGCTTCTCTTGGGAGAACCGGGTCCCGTCGTGGCCGGGGGCAGCGAAGCCATGTCCGACAACCCCCACCTGATCCCCAACCTGAGGTGGGGTTTCCGCCTGGGCCACCGTCCCCTTCCGGATGTCATGCACCAGGACGGCCTCCTGTGTCCCCTCACGGGTCTGCTGATGGGGGAGACGGTGGAGCACCTGGTCAAGGCCCGGGGCATCACCAGAGCCCAAGCAGACCACTATGCCCTGGAGAGCCACCGCCGTTCCGCCTCGGCAGATTTCTCCGCCGAGCACCTGCCCCATCCCCTGCTGGATCATGACGAATGCATCCGCCCGGAAGCCTCCCTGGCCGAACTGGAGGCTCTCGCCCCCATCTTCAGCCCCGGGGGTCAGGTGACCGCAGGCAACGCTTCGGCCCTTTCCGACGGCGCAGCGGCCCTCCTCCTTGCCCGGGAGGGGGGTTCCGAATCCCTGGGACGCATCCTGGGCTGGACGGAGGTGGCCCTGGATCCCATGGAGATGGGGGCTGCCCCCATCCCGGCGATCAGGACCCTTCTGGACCAGTGTGGCCTGCAGCTCAGAGATATCGACCTTTGGGAGATCAACGAGGCCTTCGCCGCCCAGGTCCTCTGCTGTGCGGAGGCCCTGGACCTGCCCATGGATCGCCTGAACATCGCCGGGGGCGCCATCAGCCTGGGCCATCCCATCGGGGCCAGCGGCGCGCGGATCGTGGTGGCTATCCTGCACCGACTCCGCCAGCGCGGCGGTGGCCTGGGAATCGCCACCCTGGGCATCGGCGGGGGTCTCGGCCAGGCTGTCCTGGTAGAGGTCAGGTAGAAGGGTTCCCAAAAGGTTTCCATCCCTGAACCCAGGTTACCCTTGACCAAGGAAGCCCTGAAAACCCGTGGTATTTCGGAGTGCAACTCGCTCGAAGCGAGGATCTGGCGCAGTTCTCCACCCCTCGTGTGCGATGAAAACAAGTAGTTGACAGCCCAAGGCCACTTGTAGACCATGAAGCTGTCAATCACAACCAACGGACAGACCCATATCAGCACGACCGCAGGCCGGGTTTGTTCGCATGCTCATTGAAAGCTCTACCAAGTCAACTGAGGCCAACCCTCCGGAAGTTCCGCGACATTTGTCCCTTTATTTTTTCCACGCGGCACCCCGGCCCCAGCAGACACTTCCCAACCGCCCACCCACCCTCCAAGGCGATCAGCCTTGGGTTCCAACAACCCAACCTAGTGAGGTAGTAATGAAAAAGTCCCTTGCGTTCCTGAGTGCCCTCAGCTTCGCCACCGCTGGCTTCGCCGCGGCCCCCGCCGAGGCTCCCGGCCTGAAGGTCACCGGCTTCCTGAATTACCGCTACGAGTGGACCGAGAATCCCCGCGCCATCGCTGAGGACACCGGTAACGCCCTGCCCTCCGGCTACGGCAACGCTTACGTCGACGCCAAGAGCAACAACCGCCTGAACATGTTCCTCTTCCTGGACAACCAGTTCGATGGCAACACCCGCTTCCACGCCATCCTGGGTGCCGAGCACCTGAGCGGTCGCACCACCAACACCAACATCCAGGTCAAGGAAGCCTACGTCGCCGCCAAGTTCGGCCCCGCCGAAGTCCAGGTCGGCCGCTTCCTCTCCGATGTGGGCCTGGGCACCCTGGGTGGCGCCCCCTTCATGGACGGCATCCACCTGACCGTGGCCAACAAGATGGTTTCGGCCCAGGTCTATGTGACCAAGTTCGGTAATGCCAACAGCACCCAGGTGACCGATGTCGCCGACTATTATGGGTACACCGGCATCAGCGAGCACATGACCTTCGTGTCCGGTGATGTCAAGGTCATGCCCGTCGCCGGCCTGACCCTCAGCGCCGCCTACTTCGCCGATGCCACCACCGAAGGCGATGGCAATTACAAGACCTACGCCCTCGGCGCCGAGTACAAGTACGTAGCCAACAACGTGCCCTGGTTCACCGTGTCCGGTGAATACGGCAAGAACAATTCGGACGGCGCCAAGACCCTGAACCACGATCTGGTCAGTGGATCGGCTGATGCTCCCATCGCCTACTACGCCAAGGTCAAGGTCCTGGGCGCCCACCCCTTCATGCCCGGCACCGGTGGCATCTCCCTCCAGTACCGCAAGGCCGAGTCCGGCTTTGACATCATGGGTATGGCCAACCCCTTCACCTGGAACGCCCCCTTCAACTGGACCAGCCCCTCGGGCGGCGGCATCGCCGAGAACCACAAGGGCTTCGAGCTGGCGGGTGAAGTCACCGTCCTGCCCCGCACCATCGTCAAGGCCGCCTATGGCTTCATGAAGAGCGACAGCACCACCACTGTGGCTGCCCTATTCGCCCATCGCGTAGGTGGCGTCGCCCCCACTCCCGCCCCCACCCTTCCTACGACCGACAAGGAGCGCTACTTCACCGCCTCCGTGTTCTACCTCTTCTAGGCTAGAACCCTTCGGCTGAATCCCACGGCCCCAGGCTCCCTTCGGGGAACCTGGGGCCGTGGTCTATTGCCTCACGCGTAGATATCCAAGCTACTTTCGAGGCTGGCCGCCGAGGAGCTCAGCATCCCCTGTGCGTTGTATCCCGTTACGCGAACTTGGGAGCCCTCCCCTCCCTCACCCGGCTTCTGGCTCGCCAGGTAGGGATGTTCCAAAGCGTAGAGATAGTCCTCCGCAGGAGAGACGATGCCGTCCTGATCCGTGTCTCTGGGGTCGTAGGCCACTGAGGACGTTTTTTCGGCACTACTCGGCTCCGTCACCCTCGGCGTTGAGGCCTGGGGGTGGGCAAGCGCATAGGTGTTCTCCTCCACCAGGGAAACCGAACCGTCCCGGTTGAGATCCTTGGGGTCCAGGTAACCCTGGATTGAAGCCTTGGATCGCAGGGCGCTTGCTGAACTCACTGCCCCCGCTGAGGCAAGGGCCTGCGGGTGGGTCAGGGCATAGGCGCGAGCTTCCACTGCGGAAATGATTCCATCCCGGTTGGTATCCCTGGGGTCGTAGTAGGTTGCGTCCACAGCCATGGGATTGACCGCCCCCAGACTCGCCGGATAGGCCAAGCCGAGTGAACCCTGCTGAACGCTGCCAATCTGCATAGCCCCTCCCGCCAGCGGGAGACCACTACAAGTATAGGTCCCGCATTCGGGTGCCGCCCAGCGGACCCGCCCCACAGCAGACGCAGGACTCCCCTATGGTCCGCATCCACCCCAGTCACACCCTTCACCCGGGTGTCACCTAAGGGACCGGAGGCGACTATGGCCTGGGTGGAATACAACAAGTCACTCCATTTGAAGCTGCGGACCAAGAGCTTTGCTGAGTCCCTGGAACTGGCCAACCAGGTTGGAGCCCTGGCGGAGGCAGCGCGCCATCACCCGGATCTAGAACTGGGCTGGGGCTACCTGAACATTCACCTGACGACCCATGATCAGGGTTGTGTGACCCAACTCGACAGGGAACTAGCTGAGCGGATTGACCAAACGCTGGGCCTGGGCACCTGAAAGGAGCCAGACCCGGCCATACAGGGGATCCCAACAATCAATCGTCCCAGGCCTACCCGAAATCCCCCCTTTTCAGGTAGGCGCAGAACCCTTGGATAAATGGGCGGGTCAGCTCACTGTTCATGAGTTCCTAGAGTTCCGCGTGCTGGCAGCTGTTGATGATGGTGGGTCCCTTATGAAGCAGGCCAAACGATTGGCCAGAGAATCCGGACACCATCATCGAAGTGAGGCATCGCTGAGTGGAAGTAGACAGCAACGAAAGGCGGCCGCGACATAGGGTGGTGCATCCCTCTGCCTCTAATGACTGGGGCAGGATGGGCCCAATGCCGAATCCTGGGAGCTTGATACCCGGGAAAGGGAAACCCCGAGCATGCCCCTTGGTTGTACAGCTGTTGCACAAGGCCAAAAGCCTGAGAAAGGGCCGGATCGCTCCGGCCCTAAGTGTTGCCTTTATTGGTCGGGGCGAAAGGATTCGAACCTTCGACCCTCTGCTCCCAAAGCAGATGCGCTACCAGGCTGCGCCACGCCCCGACGAGCCGCAAGTATAGCAAATTCAAGCGGGACGGGCAATTCCGCGTTCTGGTTCATTTGAGAGGGCTTAAGAAACAAGTCCTGTAGTTCAGGGCCTCCCGTTCATGAAAATCAGCCCTGCCCTTGAGACGAACGATAGGTTAATGGCATCGAAATCGATACATGCTTCTTGATTTCCATACCCATTCACGAAGGAGCGATCTATGGGTGACCTCTTGTTCTGGCACCGCCTCCAGTTCGGCTTCACGGCGGCCTTCCACTATCTCTTCCCCCAGCTCACCATGGGCCTCGCACTGCTCATCGTGGTCTTCAAGACCCTGGCCCGACGCACCGGCGATGAGCGCTATCAGGAGCTGGCGCGTTTCTGGATCCGAGTATTCGGGATCAGTTTCGCGGTCGGAGTCGTGACGGGCATTCCCATGGAATTTCAGTTCGGCACCAACTGGGCCCAGTTCAGTCGCTACTCCGGGGGCGTCATCGGTCAGACCCTCGCCATGGAGGGCATGTTCGCCTTCTTCCTCGAAAGCTCCTTCCTGGCCCTACTGGTCTGGGGCGAGAAGAAGATCAGCGCCGGAGCCCATTACGCGGCCGCCTGGGCACTTTTCATCGGAAGCTGGCTCTCGGGTTACTTCATCGTCGCCACCAACGCCTTCATGCAGCATCCGGTGGGCTACACGACAGGCCCCGACGGCACGCTCCAGCTGGCCTCCTTTTGGAGTTATGTTCTCAATCCCTGGGCCATGGTCCAGTACATGCACAACATGATGGGCGCCGTGGTAACCGGCGCCTTCGTGGTGGCCGCGGTGGGCGCCTTCTGGACCCTCCGGAAAACCCACACCGAGCACGCCCGCTTGAACCTCAAGGTCGGCGTGATTGCGGGACTCCTGACCAGCATCCTGGTGGCCTTCCCCACGGGCGACATGCAGGGCAAGGTGGTGGCGAAATACCAGCCAGCCTCCCTGGCCGCCATGGAGGGCCGCTTCCACAGCGGTAATTTCGCCGAGCTCAGCTTTATCGGACAACCCGATGTGGCCAAGCGGAGGCTCGAGAACCCCATACAACTTCCGGGCATCTTGAGCTTTATCGCCTACGGCACCTTCAGCAGCAACGTCAAGGGCCTCAATGAATTCCCAGAGGACCAATGGCCCACCAGCATTGAACTCCTCTACTACAGCTTCCACATCATGGCGGGGTTGGGCACCCTCTTCATCGCCTTGATGCTCCTATCCTCCCTGCTCCTTTGGAAAAGAAAACTCGAGAGCTTCCGCCCCCTGCTCTGGGTCCTGATGCTGGCCTTCCCCTTCCCCTTCATCGCTAACACGGCGGGATGGATGGTGGCCGAACTGGGTCGCCAGCCCTGGCTCATCTATGGGCTATTCCGGACCACCCAGGGCCCCAGCCACCTGGTACACCCAGGGCAGGCAGTTTTCACATCGCTGGGATTCGCAGGCATCTATGTGATCCTCGGGTTCCTTTTCGTTTTCCTCGTCATGCGGGAGGTCTTCCAGGGCCCCCACCACGCCGCGGCCAAGTAGGGAGGCACCCATGGAAATGCTTTGGTTCTGGCTTGTGTCCGTTCTCTCGGTATCCCCTGCGGGGATACGCGAGACCCCTTCGACTCTGGCTGTCGGCCTCGCCCTGGAGGTGCTGCATGGCTGAGCTCTGGTTCTGGCTTGTGTCCGTTATGGTCGCCATTTATTCCGTAATGGATGGCTTTGACTTCGGGGCAGGCGCCCTGCACCTTTTCGTCGCCAAGAGCGACACCGAACGCCGGGAGGTCCTAGGGGCCATCGGCCCCCTTTGGGATGGCAACGAGGTCTGGCTCCTGGCAGGTGGTGGGGCCATGTTCCTGGCCTTCCCCAAGATCCTGGCCTCCGGGTTCTCGGGTTTCTACCTCGCCATGTTCCTAGTGGTCTGGACCCTGATCCTGCGCGGCATCTCCATCGAGTTCCGCAGCCATGTCCAGGACGGCCTCTGGCGGGCCTTCTGGGACGGGGTTTTCGCCCTAGCCAGCATCCTGATGCCGGTCCTGCTGGGCGCAGCACTTGGCAATGTGCTCAGAGGCGTGCCCGTCGACGGCACCGGGTACTTCAACATCCCCCTGTTCACCCACTTCGGCGTTTCCAACCCGGTGGGCATCCTGGATTGGTTCACGGTTCTCATCGGTGTCTTCTCCCTGGTGACCATCTCGGCCCACGGCGCCCTCTTCCTGGCCTGGAAGACCGAAGGCCAGGTCCACGAGCGTTCCAAGGGCCTGGCGGCGATCCTCTGGTGGCTGGTGGTGGCCCTCTGGCTGGTGTCAACGCTGGCCACCCGGGCAGTCAACCCCCGCATCTTCGCGGCCTTCCCTCACGCCCCCCTGGCCTGGCTCTTCTTCATCGTCTACCTGGCGGGACTGGTCCTGGTCTTCACCGGCATGCGAAAGGGACGTTTCCTCCAGGCCTTCCTGGGTTCAGGAGCCTTCATCCTTGGCATCCTGGCCACCAGTGCGGCCTGCGTGTGGCCCGTCATGCTCCGCTCCACACTGGATCCCGCCCATGACATGACCGCCCTGAACAGCTCGGCAAGCTACCACAGCATGAGCTCCGGGCTGGGCTGGTGGTTCATCGGGTTCATCATCGTGCTCGGCTACCTCGTCAACCTTTTCCGCATCCATCGCGGAAAGGTGAAGGCGGCCGCCGACGGCGAAGGGTACTAGAACCCCAAATCGGCATTCATCCTGGCCATCCTGCGCATCCTGTTTCAGTTTTTGAACAGGATGCACAGGATGGCCAGGATTTTATGTTCAGCTTATTCCAAACCGCCCAAATATGGTGATCAACATAGTCAAAAAATCTTAGTTGACAAGCATCAACCAAGATCTATCCTGAGTCCAGGAGGCGAGTCATGTCCATGCTCTCCCTGACCCAGAAAGCCAACGAAGCCCTGGTGACAGCCCGGAACCAGGCCCTGGAAGGGCCCCACGCAGAGTTGCTCCCCCAGCACCTCTTCCTGTCCCTCCTGAACCCGGAGGCCGGGCTGCGACCTGTGCTGGAAAGGGCCGGATTGACACCGGAATCCCAGCAGGGACTCCTGGACGCCGCCGAGGAACTGGTGGACCGCCTCCCCAAGGCCATCGGAGGCTCCGAGCCACAGGTGGGCCCCGCCCTGCGGAACTTCCTGGAACTGGCCAGCGACACCGCCCGGGGCCTGGGGGACCGCTTCGTCGCCACAGACGCCATGCTCCTGACCTTCGCCAACGCCCATACCGATGCAAAGAAGCTCCTGGAGCCCTTCGATCTGGACCGGAAGAAGCTGGAGGCCGCCATCCGGGAATCCCGCCGGGGCGCCAAGGTGGAGGATGAGCGGGCCGAGGACAAGTTCGCCTCCCTGGAGAATTACGCCAAGGACTTCACAACCCTCGCGGAGCAGGGAAAGCTGGACCCGGTCATCGGCCGCGACGAGGAGATCCGTCGCGTGCTCCAGGTCCTCTCCCGGCGCACCAAGAACAATCCCGTGCTCATCGGTGAGCCAGGCGTCGGCAAGAGCGCCATCGTGGAGGGCCTGGCCCAGCGCATCGTCAAGAAGGATGTCCCGGAGAGCCTCAAGGGCATCCGCCTCATGGGGCTGGACATGGGCCTCCTGGTGGCGGGCACCAAGTATCGCGGCGAATTCGAGGAGCGCCTCAAGGGGGTCATCAAGGAGATCGAGGCCTCCGAGGGCCGCATAGTCCTCTTCATCGACGAACTCCACCTCCTGGTGGGAGCGGGCAGCGCCGAAGGCTCCATGGATGCCGCCAACCTCCTGAAGCCGGCCCTGGCCCGGGGGGAACTGCGCTGCATCGGCGCCACCACCCTCAACGAATACCAGAAGCACATCGAGAAGGATGCGGCCCTGGAGCGCCGCTTCCAGCCAGTCTTCGTGGAGGAGCCCTCCATCGAGGACAGCATCAGCATCCTGCGGGGCCTGAAGGAGCGCTATGAACTCCACCACGGTGTCCGCATCCGGGACGCCGCCCTGGTGGAGGCAGTCCAGCTCAGCCACCGCTACATCGCCGACCGTTTCCTCCCGGACAAGGCCGTGGACCTGATGGACGAGGCCGCCTCCAGCGTCCGGATGCAGATCGACAGCCGCCCTCTGGAGATCGACGTCCGGGAGCGCCGCTCCATGCAGCTCCAGATGGAGCGCCACGCGCTGAGCAAAGAGAAGGACAGTGTTTCCAAAGCGCGCCTCCAGGACCTGGAAAAGGAGCTGGCCGAACTGAACGAGGAGCTTTCCGGCCTCCGGGCCCAGTGGGAGAACGAGAAGAAGAGCATCGAGGCCACCCGGACCCTGCAGAAGCACCTCGATGACCTCCGCATCGAACTGGAGCAGGCCAAGACCCGGGGCGAATACGAACGGGCCTCCCGCCTGGAATACGGCGAGATTCCCGCCCTGGAGAAGCAGATAGAAAGTTCCGCCAGCGCCGAAGGGGCTATGTTGCGCCTGGAGGTGGGTGAAGAAGATATCGCCGCCGTAGTCTCCAAGTGGACCGGCATCCCCATTTCCAAACTGGTGGAGGGGGAGATCCAGAAGCTCCTGCACATGGAGGAGCGCCTGCACCAGCGGGTCGTGGGGCAGGAACCGGCCCTACGGGCCATCAGCGACGCCCTGCGGAGGAACCGGGCCGGGCTTTCGGACACCAAGCGCCCCATCGGGTCCTTCCTGTTCCTGGGCCCCACCGGCGTAGGCAAGACCGAGGTGGCCAGAGCGCTGGCTGAATTCCTTTTCGACGACGAAAGCGCCATGGTGCGCATCGACATGAGCGAGTTCACCCACGAAGCGGACGCCACCCGGCTCATCGGGGCGGCACCGGGCTACATCGGCTATGAAGAGGGGGGCCGCCTCACGGAGGCTGTTCGCCGCCGGCCTTACGCCGTCATCCTCCTGGATGAGATGGAAAAGGCCCACCCCCGGATCTTTGATCTCTTCCTCCAGGTGCTGGAGGACGGCCGTCTGACCGACGGCAAGGGCCGCACCGTGAACTTCCGCAACACCGTGGTACTCATGACCAGCAACGTGGGATCCAGTGCCATCTTCGAGGCGGGAGGCGAGGTGGACAAGGCCCAGAAGGAGATCCAGGCATCCCTCCGGGAGCACTTCCGGCCTGAGTTCCTGAACCGCATCGACGAAGTGGTCACCTTCCGGGCCCTGGCCCAGGAGGATATGGTGGCCGTGGCCCGCATCCAACTCAAGCGGGTCGAGGAGCTTCTCGCGGAGAAGCGCATCGGCCTGGCAAGTCCCGATGAAGCCCTGGAATGGCTGGCCAAGGAGGGTTTCGACGCCCAGCTCGGAGCCCGCCCCCTCAAGCGACTGATCCAGCAGGTGGTGGTCAATCCCCTTTCCAGACTCCTTCTCACCGGCCAGATCGCCCCAGGCAGCCTGGCGAACCTGGTGGTCCGGGAAGGCGAATTGATGGTGGAAGTGGAGGCGGTTCAGTAGAACCTCAAATCCAAACTTGCCTATCCCGGGGGCTTGTCCGATAGGATGGTGTTCTGGAGACCCCTGTGGAGCCCTATCGCGTCCTTATCGTGGATGACGAATCCGACTTCCGCCTACTGCTGGTGGAGGCTCTGGATTCCCTGGGCTATGTGGCCGAAGGGGCCGAGAGCGCCGAGGCGGCCATCGAGAAGGTGAAGGAACAGCACTTCGCCATTATCTTCACAGACCTGAACATGCCCGGCGGGCAGTCGGGTCTGGACCTGATGCATGCGGTCCAATCCCTGGACCCGCGAACCTTCTGCATCCTGATGACCGGCTTCGCGACCACCGAGGCGGCCATCCAGGCCCTCAAGCGGGGCGCCTACGACTTCATCACCAAGCCCTTCAAGCTGGCGGAGATGGAAGCCAGCCTCAATCGGGCCCTCAACCACTACAAGAGCCTCCGGGAAAACGAGGCCTACCAGAGCCGACTCGAGGAGATGGTGCTGGAGCGCACCCAGGAGATCCTGAAGCTCAAGGACGACATCGAGAAGCTCTTCGAAGGCTTCGTGAAGGCATCCGTGCTCGCCATTGAAGCCCGAGACCCTTCGACCTCCGGCCATTCGAGCCGGGTGGCAGAGCTTACCGTGGGCCTGGCGGAGGCGGTCAACCGCACCTCCACCGGCGCCTACGGCACCATCCGCTTCAGCGAACAGCAGGTGCGAGAGATCCGCTACGCGGGACTCCTCCACGACTTCGGCAAAGTCGGCGTCCGGGAACAGGTCCTCACCAAGGCCAAGAAGCTGGCCCCCGAGCGCCTGGAGCGCATCCTGCAGCGCCTCTACCAGCGGGACATGGAGATCGCCGTGTCCCTCATGGACGGGGCCTGGAAAGAGGGTAAGCCCTATGAAACCGCCAACTTCCAACAGCTGCTCAACGCCAGAAGGGGCGAGAGCCAGCGTCTGGTGGAGCTGATCCAGCGCTGCAATGAACCCAGGATCCTGCCGCAGGAGATCCGGGAAGCCCTGGAGGAACTGGATGACCTCCACTTTGAACACTGGGAGGGGGAATCCTCACGGATCCTCGAGGAAGAGGACATCGCGGCCCTGCGCATCGCCAAGGGCAGCCTTTCCGACGATGAGCGGGACGAGATCAACAGCCATGTCACCCACACTTGGCGCTTCCTGAGCCAGATCCCCTGGACCGGAGGCCTGGCCAAGGTGCCGGATATCGCCTATGCCCACCACGAACGCCTGAACGGCCGGGGCTATCCCCGGCGTCTTCTGGCCGAGGAGATTCCACCCCAGAGTAAGCTCATGGCCATCGCCGATGTCTACGACGCCCTGGTGGCGGCGGACCGCCCCTATAAGGTGGCCGTGACGGTTCCCCGAAGCCTGGAGATCCTGGAGGACGAGGCCAAGGCGGGACTGCTGGACACGGAAGCCCTGACGATCTTCATCGAGGGCAAGATCTACATGCTCACTGCTCCCAAGGCCCCCTGAAATGCTCCAGGATCCCATCCTCCTGGTCGACGATGACCCCGAACTTCTGTCAGCCCTGTTCCAGAGCCTTGAAGCGGACGGCTACCAGGTGGAGACGGCCGACGGGGCCGTGGCTGCCCTGGAGGCCGTGAAGCGGCGCCACTACCCGGTCATCCTCACGGACTTGAACATGCCCGGCGGCCCCAACGGCCTTGAGCTCATCCTCGCGGTCAAAGCCCGGGATCCCAAGGTGCTCTGCATCCTTTTCACGGGCTATGCCTCTCTTGATAGCGCCATCCAGGCCGTGAAGTGCGGAGCCTATGACTTCATCCGCAAACCCTTCAAGGTGGCCGAACTGGAGGCTGTGCTGGACCGGGCCCTGGACCATGCCGTCCTGCTCCGCCAGTTGGAGGGCTATCAGAAGGACCTGGAAAGCCGGGTCCTGGCAAGGTGGCAGGAACAGCAGGCCTTCCACCAGGAAGTGCTGGACCTCAACGCCATGCTGCTGGAGACCCTGGACTGCACGGACGCACGGTCGATCCTGGCCCCCTTCCTGAGGTTCCTGAATGCCCGGTTCAAGCCCGGCGCCTGCGCAGTCCTCGAACCCCTGGGAATCCGCTCCTGGGGCATCCTGGAAGGGACGCTGCCGGAGGGCGGCCTACAGCGTCTGCCCGCGCCTGAGGATCTGCAGCAGATCGGAACCTATGAGCATCCCGAGAGCTATCTCGTCCCGCTGCGCCGGGGCCAGTGCCTTATGGCTGCGCTCTACCTCAGTTTCGACAGTCGCTCCAGCTTCCACCCGGAGCTGGCCGCCTTCGAGCTTTGGCGCAAGCATGTGGAGGCCGCTCTTTTCGCCCTGCATCGCCTGCGGGCCCAGGAGATCGGCTGAGGAAAGAGTTCTCACGCGGAGCCGCGGGGAACGCGGAGGGTCACGATACCCATTCGATTTTCTCCGCGCCCTCCGCGCCTCCGCGTGAGCCGCACTTTTCAGGTAGCGTTAAGGGATGACTCACGCTGCCCACGAACTCCTTTGGACCGGCTTCCGAGGCCTTGACCCCGCGGAGGTCCAGCTGACCTTCCGCCCCGGGGGCATCATCCTCTTCGCCCGCAACCTCGACCCCGATCCTGGACAGGGACCCGAGCGCTGCCACGCCCTCATCCAGGGCCTCCAGAGCCGCTGGGGCTCTTCCTTGCCTCTGGCGGTGGCCATCGACCAGGAGGGCGGCGCTGTCTCGCGGCTGCGCCCCTGGGTCGGGGAAACCCCCAGCTTCCGCAGCATATGGGAGAAGGGTGGAGCAGAAGCCTGCCGCCATTGGGGTATCTTGTGGGGCCAGGGCTGTCGGCTCCTGGGCTTCAACGTCGACTTCGCCCCGGTGGCGGACCTCTGGGACGGCCACGTGGGGACGGGCATGGGGGACCGCTGCGCCAGCACAGCCCCGGAATCGGTCGCCGCTGCGGTGGGCGCCTTCCTCAACGGGCTGGAATCCCAAGGGGTCCAGGGTTGTCTCAAGCACTTCCCCGGCCTGGGGGGCACCCGGGTCGACAGCCACCAAAGCCTGCCGGAGCTGGAGGACCCCGCCCAGGTCGCCCGCAACCTGGAGCCCTTCGTCCCCCTGGCGCACCCCGGCCGCCTCATCATGGTGGCCCACCTCAAGACTCCACACACCGAGGGCCTGCCCGCCAGCCTCCATCGGGGATCCGTGGCGGGCAACCCCTGGGGCGTCCAGGGGCGCTGGCTGCCCGATGATCTGGAAATGGGCGGCTGCGCCCAGTGGAGCTGGGAGGACCGGGTCCGTCTCTGCCTGGAGGCGGGCCAGGAGAGCCTCCTGGTCTGCCAGACGCCTCAGGGAGTGGACGCCTGCGCCGAAGCCGCCGCCGGGATGCCCGAAGCCCTCTGGAGCCCTGCCCTGGCCCGATTCCGCCAGTTCCGCGCCCACTTGGCCTCCCTCCAAGGCCCCTTCCAGCGGGACGCCTGGAAGGGTTGGCTGGAAGAACTGAGAAACACCGCCAAGCGATATTTATAATATAATCTATTAATATTTTGACACCAGGATTCTTTTCATGGACCCTGGTTTGGGTGTGGCATGTCCTGTCACAGGATCCGGGGATGGTCGGGCCGCCTCCCTTCCGGAGATCCTCATGCCTATGGCATTCCTGGTGGCCGACCCCATGGCGGGCACCCTTGTCTTGATCGCAGTTCTTTGGCTGGCCGCCAAACTGGGTGGTGAACTCGCCCTTCGCCTACGACTGCCGGTGGTAGCGGGTGAACTGGGGGCAGGCCTGGTCCTGGCCGCCAGCCACCACCTCTTCCCAGTCATCCCTTCCGTCGCGGCCTCCCCCGCAACAGAACTCCTGGGCAACCTGGGGGTGGTGCTCCTGATGTTCGCCGTGGGCCTCGAAAGCACGGTTCCCCAGATGATACGGACAGGGGCTCCGGCACTCCGGGTAGCCCTCGCCGGGGTCCTGATCCCCATGGCGGCGGGCCTCGCGGGGGCATGGCTGATCCTGCCCACGGGGACACCCTTCGCCGTAGACCTCTTCATCGGTGCCTGCCTTTGCGCCACCTCCATCGGGATCTCCGCCCAGGTGCTCCGGGAGAAGCACGCCGCCCGGACACCCGAGGGGCGAGTCATCGTGGGAGCAGCGGTCATCGATGATGTCCTGGGCCTCCTGGTCCTGGTGGCCGTCAGCGGCATCGTGGCGGTGTCGGGGAGCGGCTTTGCCCTCCCCTGGGGCACCCTGGCCAGGACCGTGGGCTTGGCCCTGGGCTTCCTGGCCCTTGCCCTGACGGTGGGCCGCTTTCTGACACCCCACCTCTTCCGCCTGGCCAACCGTTTCCGTAGCGAGCAGATCCTGCTGCCCCTTGGACTGGGCTTCGCTTTCCTCCTGGCCTGGCTGGGCAGCCTGGCCGGACTCGCCACCATCGTGGGGGCCTATGCCGCCGGACTGATTCTGGAGCCCGCCCATATCAAGACCCTGGAGGACCGTGAACTCCACTCCCTGGAGCATCTGGTCCATCCCCTGGTGGTAACCCTTTCGCCCCTGTTCTTCGTCCTGATGGGCGCCAAGGTGAACCCCACCGCCATGCTCTCCTGGAAGGCCCTGGAACTGACCATGGTCCTGGCCGTCCTGGGCACCCTTGGGAAGCTCGCGGCGGGCTATGTCGCAGGCAGGGGTCTGAACCCTGCCATGGTGGGCTGGGGGATGGTGCCCAGGGGCGAGGTCGGCCTCATCTTCGTGGCGACCGGCAGCGCCCTGAACCTAGAAAGCGCCCCCCTCCTCAGTCCTGAAATCCAGGCTGGCATTGTGGGTGCCCTGGTGCTCACCACCATCGCAGGCCCCATCGGCCTTGGCCTGGTTCTCAAGAAGAAGTGTCAGGAGCCTGCACCATGAACATCCCAGCAGTCGTCGTCCTCATCGGGCTCCTGATCTTCCTGGCTCATGCGCTGGACGACCTCTTCGCCCGGACCAAGATCCCGGACGTCCTCCTGCTCCTGGGATTGGGGCTCCTGCTGGGACCCGTGTCCAAGCTCATGACCCCTTCTGACCTCGGGGCGGTTGGCCCTATCTTTTCAACACTCACACTAATCATCATCCTCTTCGAAGGCGGCCTTGGCCTAGATCTGCGCGTCCTAGCCCGTTCCGTGCGAGGAGCCACCGGTCTGACCATCTGGAGCTTCCTTGGGACCATGCTTGTGGTCACGCCCGTTGGCCACATCCTCCTTGGGCTTTCCTGGCTGGGAGCCTCGACCCTGGGAGCCATCTTGGGAGGCACTTCATCCGCCGTGGTCATCCCTATGGTCAAGCGCTTGGCAGTGAGTCCTGAGATCCGCGCAGTCCTTTCCATTGAGTCAGCCCTGAGCGATGTTCTGGTGATCGTCGTCGCACTCGGGTTGATGGGAGCCCAGGCCATGGGGTCCCTCAAGGTCGGGCACCTGATGGGAGGAATGCTGGCCTCCTTCCTGCTCGCAGGTATATTGGGCGCCGCTGGGGGTGTGCTTTGGTCTCTGGCTCTCAACCGGATGCATAGTCTCCAGCGGTCCATTTTCACAACCCCGGCATTCGTACTGGTGATGTATGGCTTGGTGGAACTGCTGGGCTACAGCGGTGCCATCGCCTCCCTTAGCCTGGGTATAGTCCTTGGAAATATCGACCTGATGCCCCTCGGAATCCTGCGGCGTTCGCCGGAAACCTTGGCCAGCTTGAGCACAACGGAAAAAGAGGTCTTCGCGGAGGTGGTATTCCTCCTGAAGACCTTCTTTTTCATCTACATCGGCCTCAGCCTGCGATTAACCAGCCTAAACCTGGCCCTGGGGGGCCTCGGCATCACGGCACTTCTGTTCGCCCTCCGTATTCCGGTGGTGCACGGGAGTCTATCAACTGCGAGCACCACGCGTTTCGAAGCCGCCACCGCGGCTGCCATGACCCCAAAAGGGCTGGCTGCTGCCGTCCTGGCTTCGGTACCCACACAGATGGGACTGCCGGGGGGATCGGTCATCCAGACCACGGTCTACGCCTTGATCCTTTTCAGTATCCTGGCCACCTCACTCCTCGTATTCCTTTTGGAGCGAGGATGGCTGGACCCATGCCTTCGCCGCATCTTCAGGCGATACGCTGAACACCCTGAAGTTGGGTGACATCCCCACCATCATTGTCGCGCGTTCGGACCCGGGGGGACCAGCCTCATCTGTCGAGGCGGGCCTGCCCCCCAAGGGAGTTCAAGGACGTTGAGATTGCAGATTCCCTCTTGAGATCAGTTCAGCTTGAAGCGCTGGGTCAGTTCCCTGAGTTCGCCTGCGGTGCCAGCGAGATCGTCGATGGTGCGGGCCGTCTCGGAGATGGCGGCGCTCAGTTCATGGGTGGCGGAGGCGCTGGTTTCGGTGATCTGCAGTGCCGTGGCCATGCGGTCCCGGACGACGGCGCTCTCATCCACCTGCCGCTGAACGGCCTGAAGCGCCCCCTGGGCACCCTCGGCCTGCTTCTGGATCGAGCGCATCAGGTTCTCCAGGGCCTCGTGGACCGTGTCGACGGACTTGGCACCGGTCTCCACCCGCGAGAAGCTCTCCTGGATCAGCTGGGCGATCTCGCTGGCAGCACTGGCGGAGCGCTCGGCCAGCTTGCGCACCTCGTCGGCCACCACCGCGAAGCCCTTGCCGTATTCCCGGGCCTTGGCGGCTTCGATGGCGGCATTGAGGCTCAGCAGGTTGGTCTGGTTGGCAATCTCGGCGATGACGGTCGTGATGGCAGAAACCTTGGAGGAGCTTTCACGGATAGCCGTCATGGCTTGAGTGGATTGCTCCACATTCCGGCAGCTCAATTGGCTGACGGTGAGCATTCCCTGGATCTGGCGGACATCACTGTTGATGCCCTCGCGGATCTTCTGCATGGTTTCGGCGATCTGGTTGATGGAATGGGTGGCCTTTTCCACTTCAATCCGCTGTTCGTCCGCCCCCACGCTGATCTCATGGGTGGCGGCGTCCACCTGGGAGGCCGTGGCGGAGAGCTGGGTGGTGCCCGACGCGGTGCGCTCGCCGATCAGGGCGATGGCCTCCACGTCGGTCCGCAGGCGGGCCACGGCCTGGCTCAGGTGGGTGGCGACAAGGCCCAGTTCATCCTTGGATCCCACCGGAATGGTGATGCTGAGATCGCCCCGGGACAGGGCATCCGCGGCCACTGCGAGGGACTGGGTTGCCGTCTCCATGCGCCTGGCGATCAGATCCGTCAACCAGTACGCCAGACCGCCCAGAACCAGGAAAAGAATCACCAGGAGGATCTGACTGCTGCGCAGAGAAGCTATCACGGCCTCCGGCTGCCCCGCCTTGGCTCCCCCAAGGCCCACCAGGGCCACAATGAGCACAACCAAGAGGACCAGTGCCTGAATGCCGAACAAAATCAATAGCTTGGGTCTAACCTTCAGGTTCAAGAACTGGCCAAGCATCGGCAACTCCCAGTGGGTTTGGATAATGTATGGTCAGTTTAGCGCAAACCTCGGAAAGAAAATCCAGCGACTCGCTCAGTTTTCCAAATCATCCTATGCAACATAAGGCGTAGGATTTTGGTATGACGCATCCGAAAAGCTCCCGTCCCGGCCTACTGGTGGCCGCCTTCCCTCCGGAACTCGGAGAGCTGGCCAGTGCCCCCCCCGAGGGATGGGTCACGGGTTGCGTCGGAATTGGCGCAGTGTGCGCCGCCGTGGCCGCTGCGCGACTCATCGCGGCCCACAGACCCTCCAGGGTGCTTTTCATCGGCACCTGCGGGGCCTATGAGCCCAGCCTGGAGATCGGCGACTGCATCGCCGTGGCCGAAGTCCTGGCAACCTCCATGGAGGAGCTCTGGGAGCAGGCCTACCGCCCCACTCTGGAACGCACCCTCTGGAAGGGAGACATCTCCCTGCCCTTCCCCACCCGCGTGGTGGCCACACCTCCGGCCATCACCCGCTCCACCAAGGGGGCCGAAGCCCTGGCCACCATGGCGGACGCCGAACATCTGGAGCTCTCCGGGGTCTTCGAAGCCGCCCGGGCTGCGGGGATTCCCGTCGGGGCTGTCCTGGGCGTCGCCAACCGGGTGGGCCCGGAGGCCCATGAGGAGTGGAGCCGCCACCACGAGGAGGTCAGCCGCCAGCTCATCGCCCTTCTCTGGGAACGGGGCGTTCTGGGATGATGCTCCGGGAATGGGCGGTCGGAGTCCTCTGCCTGTTGCTTCCCCTTTGTGCCTGCAAGCGCCCTGTCCCAGGCCCCGGATCGCAGAAGACGGCCACCGGCCTGCTCGGTTACACCATCCAGGCCGGTGCCTTCGCCCGGGTGGAGAATGCGGCCCGCCTAGCCGATCGACTCAAGGCAGAAGGCCTGGAAGCCACCTACTTCGCGGCCGATGATGGCCTCTACAAGGTCCGCTTTGGGGATTTCTCCCAGCGTGAGTCCGCCCAGAAGCGGGCGGATGCCCTGAAGGCCAGGGGCATCATCGAAGCCTATCTCCTGGTGGCCCCTGAAACCCAGGCCGCCGCCAGGCGCAGGACAACCGGAGACAAGGCTCTGCGGGAGGAACTGGTGAGAACCGCGGAGAACTACCTGGGCATCCCCTATCTATGGGGCGGCAGCTCCGCCGGGACCGGCTTCGACTGCAGCGGGCTCACCATGTCGGTCTACCGACTGAACGGGCTGAAGCTGCCCCGCAGCTCCCGGGACCAGTTCCAGGAAGGGAGCCCTGTGGCCCGACGCGAACTCCAGAAGGGTGATCTCCTCTTCTTCGCGACGGGGGGCTCCGGCAGGGTGAACCACGTGGGCCTCTACCTCGGCGACGGCAAGTTCATCCACGCCCCCCGCTCCGGCCAGGCCATCCGCCGGGACAGCCTGGACAATCCGGTGCTCTCGAAACAGTACCTCGGCGCGAGGAGCTACCTGTAGCCATCCTGGGCCAGCATGTCCTGGACGATGCGCTGGAACTGGCCTGCGGAGCCCACTGGCCCTGCGTGGGGCACGACCCATGAAAAGGTCCGCCGGATCCGGAGCCCAGGAAGCTCCAGGATCCGGAGTTCCCGCCGGGCCAGCTCCCCCTGGATGGCGCACAGCGGGAGGAACGCCAACCCCATGCCAGCCTGGACGGCGACCTTGATGGCCTCGGTCTGCCCTAGAACGGGATCGTCGGGCCGAGGGGCACGGGGAGGGGAGAGGCGGCCCAGCGCCCGGAGCACAACGGCCCGAGTCCCCGAGCCCGATTCGCGCCAGAGGATCCTGGCCCGGCCGAACTCAGCCAGGGTGGAGGGCATGACGAAGCCCAGCGGGGGCTTGCCGGGACCGACGCACACCAGTTCGTCATCCAGGAAGGGTTCCAGCCGGAGATTCGGCGCCCTCTCGAGCCCCTCCACCACCCCCAGATCGATCACCCCCTCCCGAAGCCAGGCCTGGATCTGCCCGGTGTTGCCCACCTCCATGAACAGAGAGGTGCCGGGATGGCGCCGCTGGAAGTGCGCCAGCGCCCTTGGCATTACGTGGGCCGCCGCCGTCAGACTGGCCCCGAGGCGGAGAGGGCCGAGGTCCGCACCGGGATCGGCCAGGGCCTGCTCCGCCTCCCCCAGAAGGCGGTGGACCGCCTCCGCTGTCTCCATAAGCCTCTGCCCCTCCTTCGTGAGCCGCATGCCGCTTCGGGAGCGGAGGAACAGACGGCAGCCAAGCCCGGCCTCCAACTGCTGGATCTGGGCCGTCACCGCGGGCTGGGAGAGGTTGAGGCGCCGGGCAGCCTCGGAAAGGCGGCCGTGGATGGCCACCATTCGGAAGGTGGCCAGGCGTCGGGGGTCGAGGAGGCCGGTCATATATCCAATTTTATGATGGATGATTGAAATCAAAGATTATATTTTCTGATCAAGTCTCGGAAGACTCGGGGCATGGATACGCTGCACCGCCCACTCCTTCCGACCCTCCTCTTCCCACTGGGCGCCCTGGCAACCCTGAGCCCTTGGGTGTCTCCGGTGGGGGCCCTCCTCCTGGGCATCGCCCTGAGCCTGTCCGTGGGAAACCCCTGGCCCCGCCAGGCGGCCTCCTGGACCCGACGCACCCTGGCCTGGAGCGTGGCAGGACTCGGCGCCGGCATGAACCTGGGTGATGTCCTGCGGGCCGGGAGCCGGGGACTGCTCCTCACCTTCTGCACCATCCTCTGCACCCTGGGCATCGGCATGGCCTGCTCAAGGCTCCTGAAGGTCCGGGGCAAGATGGGATTCCTGGTGGCGGCGGGCACCGCCATCTGCGGAGGGAGTGCCATCGCCGCCCTCGCCCCCGCCATTGATGCCCCGGAAGAGGATACGGGCATCGCCCTGATCACCATCTTCGTCCTCAATGCCGCGGCCCTCGCCCTCTTCCCCCCCGTGGGGCGCGCCCTGGGCCTGGACCAGTACCACTTCGGTCTGTGGAGCGCCCTCGCCATCCACGACACCAGTTCCGTGGTAGGCGCCGGACTCTCCTACGGACCCGTGGCATTGGCCGTGGGAACCACCGTCAAACTGGCCCGAGCCCTCTGGATCGTACCCCTCACCCTCTGCGCCTCAGCTTTCGTGAGCCGTAACGGGGCCCCAGGTCAGCACCCATGGTTCATCGTCGGGTTCATCCTGATGGCCGCCATCTTCACCGGATCCCCCAGCCTCGCCCCCCTGGGCCGTCTCTTGACTGCCCTGGCCCACAAGGGGATGGCCCTCTCCCTCTTCGGAATCGGGGCCGGCATCAGCCTCCAGGGCCTGCGCCGCGTGGGCCCCCGCCCCCTGGTCCTGGGCCTGGGCCTATGGCTCCTGGTCGCCTCCGCCAGCCTGGGCTGCATCCGGCTGGGATGGCTCTAGGAAGACATCCCACTTCGGATCGATCTGGGCGAGGAGGTCCAGGGCATAACAGCGGAAGAAGACCGTCACAGGCAGGGTCAGGACCGAGCTGAGATAGGGCAGGAAGCCAATGCAACAGGTGAGGCATCCGGCAAAAACGATCATTACCCCGGCGGCGATGGCGAGCCCGAGCTTCGCCAGATAGAAGAGGACAATGGCCCCGCCATTCCCGGGCAGGAGCTCCGTCCGGAAGCGGACCATGGCCTGGTGGGGGCCCAGGTCCACTTGGTCACGCGCAGCCAGATACATGAGGGGCACACCGAAATCCACAAGCACCATGAGGTAGAGGGAAAAGGCAAGGATGCCCAGCATCAGGGGCAGGGCCAGGAGCAGGATGGGCTTCCACAGCTCTTCCGTTGCGCCCTGCCGGATCAGGGGCAGCGAGATGCCCGTACCGATGGCCACCAGGACCAGCAGGAAGCAGAGGAACACCACCGTCACGCCGATCCTGTACCAGAGGAGGCGATTGGCGGGCACCCGGAAGCGTTTCCAGGGCTCCGCGATCTCTCCGCGGTTCTGGACGATGCCATCCAGAAGCATGAATTCTCCCCGGGCCGCAAGCCAGGCCAGCACCAATCCGATGGCCGAGAGGAGCAACACAACCAGGACCGCAAGGACGATAACCAGGACCAAGTGCTGCTGGACCCAGCTGAAGCCTTCCGAAAAGGGCTCGGCGGAGGAGGAGCTCCCGGGATGGGTCGGGATGTTGCCCAGGCCACCGATGCCACCGCCCAACTGGGCCACAAAGGCGCAGAAGCCCAGGATGAACCACTTCCCCAAGTCGAAAGGGGTGAAGAGGATCCTGACCATGTGATCGTAGGCGGCGTTGACGGATCGGCTCACGGAGGGCATGGAGACTCCAGGGGATCAGCCATCGTAACCGTTCATGGGTCCCCTGGCGACGATCCGTGGGAGGTCCGTCATGCCAATCCGCAGCCAAAGGGAAAAAAATTCCACCAATCCAAGGGCACCAAGTTTCACCAAGAAAACCATGATGCGTTGACGTGGACACTCTGGCCCTTCCTGAACGCGTGCGGCTTTGCCGCCCCCCCCGCAAAGCGGGGCGGGCCAGAGTGTCCAGCCAGTGGAGTTATCAGGCACAGGCTGGCTTTCACATTCGCCCCGGAGTGCATCCAGTGGTCGCCGGTAAGCCCTTGGTGAATGGTGCCTTCACGCCTTGGTATCAAATCAGCCGTTCCAGCACATCGTAGCTCTTCAGGCGCCCTCCCAGCTCCCGGTGTAGCCGGTCCCTCAAGAGACGAGTGACAGCCTGTGCAGCTTCGCTGGTCCCTGGGTCCGGGCACTCCTCGGCGGGCCGAGTCCGCAGTTCCCGCAGGTATTCCCGGGTCCCCGGAGGCAGGGCTTCAAAAGGGTCCACGGGCGTACAGGCAGCGCAGCGCCAGCCCTGGTCCTCGGTCAGGAGCACCAGGGGAGCGTCCTCCCTTCCGCAGTGACCGCAGAGCCGGGGATGGGGCAGCAGGCCCAGACAATGCAGAAGCCAGTGTTCGGCATAGGCCAGTACCGCCATGGCCCGCTCCGGCTGGGCCTTCAGAACCCGGCCACAGGCGCTCAGCAGACGGAAGAGCCGCACATCCTCCACCCCTTCCCGGGCAACCCGATCGAAGAGATCCGCCAGGCAGGCCACCACCAGGTTGGATTCCAGGTGTCCAAGGGTCAGGGGGGAGTGGATCAGCTCGCAGCGGGTGATGCGCCGAAGCTCCACATGCTCCTTGCCCCAGAAACCCACTTTCACCAGCCCCAGGGGCTCGAAGGCGCTCACCCACTTGGCCGAAGGCTTCTTGGCCCCCTTGGCCAGCCCCACCAGCCGCTCCCCCTCCTCCGTCAGGAAGGACACCACCAGTCCCCCCTCCTGGAAGGGAGTGGGACGGAGGACGATGGCCGTGAGGGTGCGAATCATGGGGTAGGAGAGGGAAGAAAGAGGGTCACGCGGAGCCGCGGAGGCCGCGGAGAAAGCCGTGCTTGGCCCCTTGTTGACTTCCACTCTCCGCGCACTCCGCGGCTCCGCGTGAGACTTTTTTCACGCCGCGCCTCAAGGACCATCACTTGCACTCCAGCCAGCTCTTCCCGCTTCGAACTTCGGCGGCCAGCCTGACCCCCAGGGGACCCAGGTCGTCGGCGCCCTCCATGGCCTCCTGAAGGAGTTGTGAGGCCTTTTCGACTTCCCCGGGCGGGCACTCCACCAGGAGTTCGTCGTGGACCTGGAGCAGGAGCCTGGCCTGGAGCCCTTCGGCCTGGAGGGAACGGTGGAGGCGTACCATGGCACGGCGCATCAGATCGGCGGCGGTGCCCTGGACCACCGTATTGACCGCCTCCCGGAGCCCGGCGGCCTTGAGGTTCTGACTGGCGGCCTCCAGTTCGGGGATGCGCCGGATGCGGCCCCAGTGGGTGCGCACCAAGCCCTCCTTCAGGGCCTCCTCCTTGGTGCCCTCGATCCAATGCGCCACCTTGGGCATGCGCTCGAAGTAGCGATCGATGAAGGCCTTGGCCTCCTTCAGGGAGATGCCCAGGCTCCCGGCCAGGGCGAAGGCCCCCTGGCCGTAGAGGAGCCCGAAGTTCACCGCCTTGGCGGCGCTGCGCTGATCCGGCGTGACCTCTGCCATGGGGATGCCCATTACCTCGGAAGCCGTGCGCCGGTGGATGTCCTCCCCACTGGCGAAGGCCCCCAGCAGCACGGGATCCTGAGCCAGGGCCGCCACCACCCGCAGCTCGATCTGGCTGTAGTCCGCATCCAGGAGCACCCACCCGGACTCCGGCACGAAGGCCCCCCGGATGGCCCGGCCTTCGGGGGTGCGCACCGGGATGTTCTGGAGGTTGGGATCGCTGGAGGCCAGGCGCCCCGTGGCCACGGCAGCCTGGTGGAGCCGCGTATGGAGTCGCCCGGTCAGGGGGTTCACCAGCTGAGGAAGGGCTTCCACATAGGTCCCCAGGAGCTTCTGCATCTGGCGGTGCCGGAGCAGGACCTGGGCGATCTCTCCATCCTCCCGCTTGGCCAGCTCCACCAGGACATCCTCATCGGTGCTGGGGGCCTTGGTCTTGGCGGTGCGCTGAAGCACCGGAAGCCCCAGCTTCTCGTAGAGAATGCGCCCCAACTGGGAAGGGCTGTTGAGATTGAAGGGCTCCCCGGCCAGCTCCAGGACCCGTTTCTCGGCCTCGGCGCGGGCGATCCGCATCTCCTGGGCCAGGCCCGCCAGTACGTCAAGGTCCACCCGGATGCCCCGCAGCTCGAGATCGGCGAGGACTTCCACCAGGGGAAGGTCCACCTCCTGGTAGAGCCGCTCCAGGCGCGCATCGGTCATCTGCTCCTTGAAGCGCTCGCAGAGCTGGAGGGCCAAGTCCGCGTCTTCGGCGGCGTACTGCACGGCGGTGTCGAAGTCCGCCTCGTCGAAGCGCTTCTGGGACTTGCCCTTCCCTACCACGGATTCGAAGGGAATGGGACGCAGGTCCAGGATCCGGGCACTCATGTCGTCCAAGTTGTGCCGCTGACGACTGTCCAGGAGGAAGCTCCGGACCATGCTGTCTTCCGCCAGCCCCCGCACGGGAAGACCGTGACGCTGGAGCACCTGGAGATCGTATTTGAGGTTCTGGCCGCACTTCCCCACGGCGGGATCCGCCAGGAGGGGACCCAACACAAGGCAGGCCTCGCGGAAGGAGAGGTTGCGCTCGTCCAGGTAGGGACTGAGTTCCCGGAAGAAGGCCACCGGATCGCCTGTCAGGTCCAGCAGGCTCTCGGGCAGGCCCGAACCCTCCAGAAGGCCGGGGAGCGCCCCTTCGACCTCCGTTTCGCTGGGATTGAGGTGGGCCAGGGGCACGTAGAGTCCTTCGTTGGGCGTCCAGGCCAGGCTCAGACCCACGATGTGCCCCCGGGTGGGGTCAAGGCTGGTGGTTTCCGTGTCCAGACCAAAGCGACCCGCGGCGCGGCAGGCGGCAACGGCGGCTTCGAGCTCCTTCAGGGAGGTCGCGTGGCGGTAAGTGCGGGCGGCCTTCTCGGCCTGGGTCTGGGCCGGGGTGAACTCCTTCACCAGGCTCTGGAAGCCCAGAGTCTTGAAGTGCTCCCGGGCCTTGGCTTCGTCCAGGCCGGGATAGCGGAGCCCCTCGGGGGTGACCGGCAGCTCCAGATCCCTCACCACTGTCACCAGGCGCTGGGTCAGGTCCAGCCAGGGGGCCGCGGTTTCGAGCCCCTCCCGCTGCTTGGGCTTGAGTTCGGCCCTGGCGGCAAGGATGGCCTCCAGGCTGCCGTATTTCTCCAGGAGCTGGGCGGCGCCCTTCTCGCCGATGCCCGGCACGCCCTTCACGTTGTCCGAGGCGTCTCCCAGGATCGTCAGGAAGTCCACCACCTGCTCAGGCCAGACCCCCATGCGCTCCCGGACGCCTTCTCGGTCGTACCAGACCTCGCCATCCTTGGTGTTGAGCACGCTGATGCCAGCAGCATCGTCCACCATCTGGAGAAGATCCTTGTCCGGACTCACGATCACCGCCGGAAGGCCCGCCGCCGCACTCTGGGCAGCCAGGGTGCCCATCACGTCGTCGGCCTCGAAGCCCGGCAGTTCCACGATGGGGATATTCAGGGCCTGGATAAGTTCCCGGATCAGGGGAATCTGGGGCCTCAGATCCTCCGGCATCTCCGGGCGGTTGGCCTTGTATTCGGGGTAGATCTCATGCCGGAAGGTGGGGGTGGGCGTGTCGAAGACCGCCACGATATGGGTAGGCTGGTGCTTCTCCAGGAGCTGGAGAGCAATGCGGGTAAAGGTGTAGGCCGCGCCGTTCTTCAGGCGGGGATTGGCAAAATAGGAACGGAAGATGAAGGCGAAGGTGTCGAGGAGGTAGAGGCGCTGTTCGGTCATGGGCTTAGTGTAGTGCCCCAAGGTCTTTTCCTGGGTCCACCAAGACCGGAAAGGGACCATGTGATCTGAGATCCTGCCCTTTGAGGTCAAAGCCACCCCAGACCTGTCATTCTCGTATCTCTGGCTTGCCCCCGGAGGATAGGGTTTTTCGTTTCGGAGCAGCACCATGACCAAGCGCGCCATCAACTTCTATGCGGGCCCCGCCGGGCTTCCCCTGCCGGCCCTGGAGCGGGCCCAGTCCGAACTGCTGGATTTTGCGGGCACCGGCATGTCTGTCATGGAAATCAGCCACCGCTCCAAGGAATACGATGCGGTCCACGAAGAGGCCCTCTCCCTGGTGCGGGAGCTGCTGAACCTGCCGAAGAACTTCAAGGTCATCCTGCTCCAGGGCGGCGCCCACCTCACCTTCGGCATGATCCCCCTGAACCTGCTGCAGGGTGACCGCAAAGCCGACTACATCCTCACAGGCAACTGGGCCGAGAAGGCATACCAGGACGCCCGCCTCATCGCAGGGGATAGGGTCAAGGTCGCCGGATCCACCAAGGAACAGCATTTCTCACGCCTTCCCAGAGCCAGCGAGCTGAGCTTCCAGAAGGACAGCGCCTTCGTCCATTTCACTTCCAACAACACAGTGGAGGGCACCCAGTTCAAGGAGTGGCCTGAGACGGGCGGCATCCCCTACATCTGCGACATGTCCTCGGACATCATGTGGCGCCCCTTCGATGTGAACCCCTTCGGCCTCATCTACGCCGGCGCCCAGAAGAACCTCGGTCCCTCCGGCGTGACCTTGCTCATCATGCGGGACGACTTCCTGGACATGTGTGAGGACAAGCACCTGCCCAGCTACCTCCGATTCCGGATCCACGCCGAAAAGAACAGTCTCTACAACACGCCGCCCACCTTCGGGATCTATCTCCTGCGCAATGTCCTGGCCCACAACAAGGCCATCGGCGGCCTGGAGGTCCTGGAGGCCCAAAACAGGAAGAAGGGCGAGCTCCTCTATGGCTGCATCGATCGCCACGCGGGCTTCTACCGCCCCTTCGTCACCGAACGCGCCGACCGGTCCCTCATGAACGTGGACTTCTTCCTACCCACCGAAGAGCTGACTGACCTTTTCGTGAAGGAGGCCAAGGCCCATGACATGGTGGGCCTCAAGGGCTACCGGGACATCGGCGGCATCCGCGTAAGCAGCTACAACGCGGTCAGCGTGGAGAACATGGAGACCCTGGTGGCTTTCATGGAGAGCTTCGCCGCCAAAATGGGCTGATACCAAGGCTCATGGGAGGCCAGTCCAGAGTCGATGCATTCCTTAATCCCAGGGGACCACCCCTAAGGAGTCCATGAAAGACGCGTTGCGCAAGTCCATACCATTCCGCCTCACGCCTGCCATCCGAATCGCGGGCATCTATGCGGTTGTTGCAGCGGTGTGGATTTTCGCTTCGGACCACCTCCTCGGCCTCCTGGTGCCCGACCCCAGGATCATGACGGAAGTGGCAACTTACAAGGGGCTGGGCTTTGTCGCCGTGACGGCACTCATGCTCTACGGCCTCGTCCGCCACGCGCTCCTGAACAAGGCCCCGGAAGCGATCCCCGACGATCTGCTGCCAAGCCCCAGGGCCAAATGGCCCATGCTGGGCTTCGCAATCCTGACGGCCATCATCGTCGCCACCGGAAGCCTGCTCATACACCACCAGAAGCAGGCCTTCAAGCGAGAGGAGTTAACCAAGCTTTCCACCCTATCCCAGTTCAAGGTCCAGCAAATGGACGCGTGGGTTGAGACAGGGATCCATCAAAACGAATACGCCGCCACCAGATCCATTCTCGCGCGCACAGCCCAGGGTTGGCTTGAAGCCGGAGCCCCCCAGGGGGATACCCGGGATATTCTTCAGGGGCGACTGGGAGACCTCCTACAGGCTGGTCAGCACCAGTTCATCGCCATGCGCGATCGCCAGGGAACCCTGCGGCTTCGGGCCGGCCCCTCCGGTGATGAGGAACGGTTCCGGGAGACGGCCCAAAAGGCCATGGACTCGGGACATTCCCTTGTAGAAACGGATGTCTGTCCAGACCACCCACCCCTGGTTCACATCTTCACGCCCCTGGGGATGGCAAAAGGCCCTGTCACCCAGGTGGTCGGGTGCCTCCACCTGGCCATGAATGCGGACCAGAAGCTCATCCCCCACCTGGAATCCGCGCTGCGCGAAACCATGTCCGCCAAGATCCTGCTGGTGGCATACCAGGATGGACGTTCCACCTTTTTGAACCCCCATCTCCGGCCCCCGAACCAGACCTCCTTGATGGCTGGCCTGCTCCCTTCCCTGGCCCCGGAAACAGAACCCAGAGCCATCAGCGGAGACCACTACCTGGGAGCCGTGGCCTGGTCCCGCCAAGTGCCCTGGGGCATTGTGGCCACCGAGGACACCGAGATCGTTTTCAAGGCCACCCAGCGCCTGACGGGCTACGTGATCCTGCTCGGGGGGGTTTTCGTCGCCACCGGGGCAGCCCTCCTCTCGTTCTGGATGCGCCTTCAGCACCGGCTCTACACCCAGCACCAGGAGCACCAAGCCCTGAAGACCCAGTTGCTGGAAGAACGCCTGAACTACCTCTCCAAGTTCGCCAACGACATCGTCCTCCTGGTGGATGAGGACGGCCGCATCCTGGACGCCAATGACCGGGCTTGCAGCGCCTATGGCTACCCCCGGGAAGAACTGCTCACCTTGATGATCCAGGACATCCGGGCCCCGGAAAGTCTTTCAGAGTTCCAAGCCCAATGGCGCACGGCCCACACCAATGGCGCTTCTATTTTCGAAACCATTCACCGACGCCGGGATGGGTCGACTTTCCCGGTGGAAGTGAGCAGCCGCAGCGTGGTTCTGAAGAACCATGCGCTGGTGCAGAGCATTGTGCGCGATATATCGGAGCGCAAGGCCGCCGAGGAGGAACTGAGGCAGGTCAACCGACTCCAGAGTCTCCTCTTGGAAAACAGCGCCGTGGGCATCGCCCTGGTCCGCCACCTGGCCTATGAGTGGGTGAATCCCAGGATGGCCGAGATGCTGGGGGGGAGGGTCTCGCAAATCCAGGGCGCGCCGATCAGCGCCCACGCCGACATGGCCAACCACGACCAGGTGATGGCCCGGATTGAGGAAGACATCGCCGGGGGAGGCTGGGCAGACCTCGAATGCGGCTTCGTGCGCGTGGATAAAAGCCCCTTCTGGGCCCGCCTTCGCGTCAAGGCCCTGGACCCGGCAAACCCCGAGCAAGGCGCCATCGCGATCGTCGAAGACATCACGGCCACCAAAGAGAGCGAGGAGGCCCTGCGCCAGGCCCAGAAGATGGAGAGCCTGGGCATCCTGGCGGGTGGTATCGCCCACGACTTCAACAACCTGTTGACGGCCATCCTGGGCAACCTGAACCTGGCCCAGTTGCAACTGGACCAGGAGCACCCCTCCCAGGCCTACCTGGCCAATGTGGAGCAGACCATCCAGAAGGCCTCTGACCTCACCCGTCAAATGCTGGCCTATTCGGGAAAGGGCCGATTCATCGTCAAGCCCAATGACCTGAACCGCATCATCGACGAGATGGCCAAACTCCTGAGGGTATCCATCCCCAAGAAGATCGAGGTGGTCCTGGATCTGGCACCGAGCCTCCCGCCAGTGCTCTCGGATGCTGCCCAAATTCAGCAAGTGGTCATGAATCTGGTGACCAATGCGGCCGACGCCATCGGCGACCAGACCGGCGCAATCGTGATCCGGTCCAGTCAGGAAGGGCTGGACGGCAATCAAGTCCCTTCCACCCAACCCGGGAAGTTCCTGGCCCCGGGGCCCTATGTCCGTCTCGAAGTGGAGGATAACGGCTGCGGCATGAACCCTGAAGTCGTCGCCAGGATCTTCGACCCCTTCTTCAGCACAAAGCACACCGGGAGGGGGCTGGGCCTGTCGGCCATGCTTGGAATCCTCCGGGGACACCAGGCCGGTCTGCGGATCCACAGCATCCCTGGCAAGGGTTCGCGCTTCGAACTCTTCTTCCCCGCCTCCAGCGGGTCCCTGGAGGAGGGCATGCCTGCAACGGAGGCCGCACCCAGCACGGTCAAGGACACCCGGGTGCTTCTGGTGGATGATGAGCCGATGATCCGTGAGACCGCAGCGATGGTACTCACGGCCATGGGTATGGACGTGACGACGGGGGCCGACGGTGAGGAGGCCCTGGAGAGCTTCCGAACCCAGCCGCCGGACCTGGTGGTCCTGGACCTCACCATGCCGCGCATGGACGGACGGGAGGCCTTCAGGCGCATGAGGGATCTGCGGCCGGAGATGCCCATCATCGTCTGCAGTGGGTACAGCGAGCAGGAATCGCTTCAGGACAGTTTGGGAAACGCCCCCTCAGCCTTCCTTCCAAAGCCCTATTCCATCAAGGCCCTGGAGAGAATCGTCAACGAAGTCCTGGCGGCACAGGCCTGAAGCCTCCGGCATACTGAAGGCCTGGAGTGCCCATGGCCGAAGAACCTGATACCAACCCCCGACGTTGGTCCCTCCTGGCGCTCACCAGCGTGGGGGCCTTCATGGCTCCTCTGGATGTATCCATCGTCTCGGTAGCCATCCCCAAGATGGTGCCAGCCCTCGGGATGGGCTTCGGGGCCTCCCTCTGGATCCACGCATCCTATCTCCTGGCCATGGCGGTAATGCTCATCCCCATGGGCCGCCTGGCGGACGAGCGGGGCCGGGTCCACTACTATCTGGGGGGCATCGCCATCTTCACCCTGGGCTCCCTGGGTGCCGCCATGAGCCCCAACGGGACGGTCCTAATAATGAGCAGGCTGGTGCAAGGGATCGGAGCCGCCCTGTTGAGCGCCACATCCGCAGCCATCATTGCCACGGCCTTTGCCCCCCAGGAGCGTGGCAAGGCCGTGGGCATCAACATCATGGCCATCTACCTGGGCCTCAGCCTGGGGCCGCCCCTGGGGGGCTTCCTGGTGGACAACTTCGGATGGGCCTGGATCTTTCTCATCAACATCCCCATCGGCCTCGCTGTCTTCGCCTGGGGATGGCACCTGCTGCCCCGGCAGGAGGGCAACCGCTCCGATGACTTCAGCATGGACCTCCCGGGCGCAACCCTGCTGGGAGCCGCGCTCATCTGCCTGCTGGTGCCCTTCACCTTCGCGCCGGAGTGGGGCTGGCACCGCCCCATCGTGTGGATTCTCCTGGCCATGGCCCTGCTTTCCGGAATCGGCTTCTACCTGAGGGAGCACCGCGCCAAGTCCCCCATGCTGGACCTGGACCTGTTGCGCAAGAACCGCCTTTTCGCAGCGGCCAATGTGGCGGCCCTCCTCAACTACATGGCCCTCTTCGCCGTGGCCATGCTCTCGGCGGTCCAGCTCCAGCTGGTCCACGGCCTCTCGGCCCGGCGCACGGGATTGATCATGCTGAGCCAACCCGTCGTCCAGGCGATCCTGAGCCCCATCGCGGGGCGCCTCAGCGACACCATCGGCTCCCGGACCTTGGCCTCGGTGGGGATGCTGCTCACAGCCCTCGGCATGGGCTCCCTGGCCATGGCGGCCCATGCCGCCAGCCTGCCCGGGATGATGGGCGCCCTCGCCGTAGTGGGCGTCGGCATGGCCTCCTTCAGCGCCCCCAACACCAGCGCCATCCTGGGCTGCGTGCCCAAGAACCGCATGGGCCTGGCCAGTGCTTTCACCGCCACCATGCGGGTCACGGGACAGGCTCTCAGCGTGGCCATCCTGGGCAGCATTGCTTCCAGCCACCTGGGGCATGGCGGCTGGCGGCAGCTCCTGAAGGTGGGAAGCTCGCCTCAGGCAGCCGCTGCCTATTCCCAGGGCTACCAGACCGCCATGATCGTAGGCGCCCTCTTCGCCCTCGCGGGGATCTGGGCCTCCCTGGCCCGGGGCGAACAAGCCCCCTAGTGGCGTAGTCCCCTGCACTCCGTATATTGGGTTCGACCCCAGGAGGCGGAGATGATGCAAGTCCAGGCTCACAAGGATGGCCTTGAGGGGTTGGGGGAGCCCGGCAGCCTTCCGGAACGCCTGAAGCTGCTGCACCAGCAGCTCCAGACCCGATACCCCCAGATCCACCGCATGGCTGTGGCCCTCTACGATGACACCACGGGTAGGGCGCGAACCTTCATCCAGAGCACTCGGGGGGAGTCCCCTCTCTGCCTCTACGAAATCCCGCTGGAGGAGGCACCGGATCTCAAGCGTCTACTGGATTCTCGAGAAGGACGGGTCGTAGAAGATCTCTCCGTTTTCGCCCAGGGCACTCACGCCCATACCCGGGCCATCCGGGAGGGGGGATTCGCCTCCAGCTATACACTCCCCTTCTTCTGGCAGGGCCATCCGGAAGCCTTCATTTTCTTCAACAGCCGGGAGCCCGGCGCCTTCCCGGAACCGTGTCTCGACGAGCTGGACCTGTGGGCCCACCTGGTGGGCATGCTGGTGGTGGCGGAACGGGCCTCCCTCAAGGCCTTGCTGGCGGCGCTGCGCACCGCCAATCAGATGGTCCACCTCCGGGATCCCGAAACCGGCGGGCACCTCGAACGGATGGCTGCATTCTCCCGCCTGATCGCCCGCGAGATGGCCCGTAGGGGGCTCCACCCCTTTGACGATGCCACCATCGAAACCCTGGCCTGCTTCGCCCCCATGCACGACGTCGGCAAGATTGGCATCCCCGATTCGGTGCTGATGAAGGCTGGAAGGCTGACGGATCAGGAAACCCAGGTCATGCAACGCCATCCCGCCCTGGGCGGCGAACTGGTGAGCGCCATTCTCCAGGCCTTTGGGGCGGATCGCCTGGAGCATGTCGAACTGCTCCGCCAGGTGACGGAAGGCCATCACGAAATGCTCGATGGCAGCGGCTATCCCGAGGGGCTCAAGGGCCAGCAGATCCCCATGGCCGCGCGGATCATCGCCGTGGCAGATGTTTTTGATGCCCTCACCAGCCGTCGCCCCTACAAGGAGCCCTGGAGCAACGGGGAAGCCTTCGCCTACCTCCAACGGCAGGCCACGGACCACCTGGACCGGGACTGCGTGGAGGTGCTGATCGCGCTGGAGCCCGAAGTGCTTCGCATCCAGGCGGAATTCCTAGAGCCCCAGGGGAAGCCCTAGCGCAAAATCCAGGGCTTGCTGCAGATCCTTTATCCGATAGGGTTTCTTGAGGTAGGTCAGGAACCCGTGGGCCTGAAAGGTTTCCCGGTTCATCGATTCACTGTAACCACTGCAGAGTATGGCCTTGACATCCGACCGAATGGCCTTGATGGCATCCAGTGACTCCCCGCCGTTCATGCGAGGCATGGACGCGTCCATGAGGATGATCTGGATCTGATCCGCATGGTTCCGGAACACCTCCACCGCATCCATACCGTCCACCGCCTCCAGAACCCGGTACCCGAAGAATTCCTCCAGGATTTCCCGACTGGTGGTGCGGACACTCGGGTCGTCATCCACCACCAGGATCGTGTGGGCGGGATAGGAAGCTGCTGAAGGCGTCGGTGCGGAGTGCTCTGGGACCATGGCCGACGCCAGCGGAAAAAGAGCCCTGAAGGTCGATCCGGCGCCAGGCTCACTCTGGATATGGAAACCGGCGCCGTGCCCACGCAGGATGCCCAGGGCGGCCGACAGACCGAGCCCCCGCCCCATCTCCTTGGTCGTGAAGAAGGGGTCGCAGATCGACAGCAGCTGATCCACCGGGATCCCACAGCCTCGGTCCGAGACGGCGAGGCACAGGCAAGGCCCTTCCGGGGGAGGGACCGCCCAGAGGCCGGAGGGCAGCTCCAGGGGATTCTCGAGGCACGAAACACCGACCAGGACCGGGCTCTGGTTCTGGCCCATGGCTTCCGCTGCGTTCAGGATGAGGTTGCCCACCACCTGCCGCAACTGTTCGGGATCCCCCTGGAGCATTTGGGGGCATGCTCCCGCAGCATCCTCCAAGATCACCTTCCGCCCGGCCAGGCTACTGAGGCGGTCCAGATCCTCAGCCAGGAGTTGGTTCAGGTCCAGGGGCCGGGCGTTACGGAAGCCCTTGCCCGAATACTCCAGCAGCCGCCCCGAGAGGGTCTGGGCCTGATTGAGGCAATCCAGCATCCGTTCGAAGGCCTTTGCCTCCTGGTCCGCCTGTAGACGGCCAGACTGGGCCCTTTCCAGGTTTGCCAGGATGACCTGGAACAGGTTGTTGAAGTCATGGGCGATGCCCCCGGCCATAAGGGCAAGGCTCTCCATCTTCTGGGCGTGGCGCCGCGCCTCCTCTGCGGCATGTCGTTCCGTGGTGTCGTTCACCAAGGCCATCAGATGCTTTTCTGAATGGGTGACAAAAGGCGCCATCACACAGTCCATCCAGACCCGCCGACCAAAGGAGGTGAGGAGGTTGACCTCCACCCGCTGTTCCTTGCCCAGGACCAGGGCGCGCTCCGCAGCTTCCATGAGTCCGATGCCCTGGAGATTGGGCATCTTCCGGAAATCCCCCCCATAGATCCGGCTAAGATTCTCGGCGCCAAGGATTCGGGCCATGGCAGCGTTGGCCATGATGCACTTGCCGGTGGCAGCCACGAATACCGCCACCCCCAGTGGAGCCACCGAGACCATCTTCTCGTTGAGTTCCAGCGATTCACTCAGATGGGTAATAGCCTGGAAATAGAGAGAGTCATACCGATCCTTGGCCTCCTCCAGCAGGCGCATGGCCAGCCGGGTGCGCTCAAGCCGCCTGCGCAGCAGAATCACCTCCCGCTCAGCTGAGGCCTCGGGTTCCGGGTTTTGGTCGTGGCTGCGATTCGACATGGCGAGCTCGTTCATCCCAGCAGGAGGGTCACAAAGGATTCGTTGTGGTAGAGGGACGGCGCCCCAGCCTCAGCTGGCGAGATCTCGCCGTAGAGATAGGGCCCCCCCACAAGAACCCCAGCCCCGAGGTTGGAGCAGGCGGTCTGACACTCATGGATGGTACGGGTCCCCAGGATCACCCGGCGCACCGCACAGGAGAAGCAGAGCGCAAGGACGGGAGCCCCTTCGCCAAACATCCCCTTGGCTCGCCGCACGGACCGTTGGACCGCTTCCACGATGCCATCACGGTCCACAAGGGTCACCCTTACCCTGAACCCCTGCGGGACTCTGGCGCTATATCGGATCGAATCAATGCCGGGTTCCAGGGGGTGGATCGAGGTCCGCAGGAACAGGTAGCTGTCACAGGGGTCATAGACGGCGGTGGGGGTATCGATGAAGGGGAGGGCCCCATCCCCCATCAATTCGCGATAGAAGGCCAGGGCAGGCTTTCCATCGATCTCGTGGACGATATTCCGTTCGGCCCGGGTGACAACGCCTGTCCTCCCGATGGGCTTCCACCCGGAATCCACGGCGAAACCGAACCGGAAGGACCCTCCCAGTAAAAGGCAGACCGCAGATCCCGTGAGCACCCTGGCCCCATGGAACTGGAGGTTGCCCCTGAAGACCCAGCGGTCCGCGGAGGCCCCACCAAACCATGGAAGACTCTCACCGAAGGCCCCCTGGAGGGCCTGCAGGGCTTCCTCTCCGGCATAGGAAAGACCATCCGCCAGGAGAATGCCCATCCTGGGGTCTGTCTCTGGGTTCGCCTCCCTGAAACGGATGCACTGAGGTGCAAGGGGCTGTGCGAGGTCGAGGCAGGTCGAGCAGAAGGTGGTGCTTTCCGAGCCGAGGACGATCAAAAGGAAGGAATCCTCCGTGTACCCCCCCAGGGAGGAAAACTCGCCGTCCGTGGTGCATCCGATGAGGGGAACCCCGGGCCACTGGGCATGAATGCCATCCAGAAGGCCCTGGTGGTCCAGATCCATACCGGCGAAAAGGAGGATGGCTCCAGCTGGCCTTCCGGCCAGCTGGGACAGGCAGCTTACAATAGCCTGTCCCACGGCCTCCCGGGCTTCCACCACTTCCACCTGAGCCAGTGCTGCATAAAAGGCTGAACCCATGGAATGCCCCCGGGAAAACCTGGACCATCGAAACTGCTGAGAGTATACGTCTCGGCACAGACGAGTGTTATGGTGAGCGGCGCGCCCTCGCGCTAATCTCAAACCACGAGGTATCGACATCCCATCTTTTTGCTGGAGGTCTGTCTATGGACAGCATGGAACCCAAGGTCTTGTGGAACTACTTCCTGGAGCTATCGAAGATCCCCCGGGGCTCCAAGCATGAGCAGGCCGCGGCCCAGTGGGTGGCGGACCAGGGCAAGGCCCTGGGATGCGAGGTCCTGCGCGACCCCATCGGCAACGTGATCATCAAGAAAAAGGCCACCCCCGGCCTGGAAGCCCGTCCCGCCATCTGCCTCCAGGCCCATGTGGACATGGTCTGCGAAAAGAATGAAGGCACCCAGCACGACTTCCTGAAGGACCCCATTCCCGTCTACCGAGATGGTGATCTCCTCAAGGCCAGGGGCACTACCTTGGGCGCCGACAATGGCATCGGCGTCGCCACGGCCCTGGCGGTCCTGGCCGCCACGGACATCCCCCACGGCCCGGTGGAAGTCCTGGTGACCATCGATGAGGAGACCGGCATGACCGGCGCCGAGAATGTGCAGCCCGGCATCCTGAAGGCCAAATACCTCCTGAACCTGGACAGCGAGGAGGAGGGCTTCCTCACCATCGGCTGCGCAGGCGGAATCGACACCATCGCCACCCGGAAGGCCACTTGGCAGGCCCCCAAGGCCGGGGCCAAGGGCTACCGCCTCAAGGTCTCGGGCCTCAAGGGCGGCCACAGTGGCATCGATATCGCCAATCACCGGGGCAACGCCATCCGCTTCCTGGCCCGCACCCTTTATGCCCTCCAGCAGAACTTCGAGGTGGGCATCGCCCTCCTCCAGGGTGGCAACAAGCGCAACGCCATCCCCCGCGAGGCCTTCGCCATTCTGGCCCTGGACCCCGCCCAGGAGGCTGCCCTGAAGACCGCAGTGGCCCACGTGGAGGCCGAGAGCCGCACCGCCATCGGCGCCTATGATCCCGGCCTGGCCATCACCCTCGAACCGGTCGAACTGCCGGCCCAGGTGATGTCCGAAACCGATGCCAAGGCCGTCGTGAACACCCTCTTCACCATGGTCCACGGCGTCATCGCCATGAGCCCGGATATCCCGGAACTGGTCCAGACCTCCACCAACCTGGGGGTCCTTGAGACCAAGGAGGGGGCTGTGACCTTCTACATGCTCCACCGCTCCTCCATCGACGCCTCCAAGATGACCGTGGTGGACCGGGTTTCCGCCCACTGCGCCATCGGTGGCTTCGAGGCCAAACACGTCGGGGGTTACCCCGGCTGGAAGCCTGAGCCCGGCAGCGATCTGGTCAAGCTGGTGAAGACCGTCCACCAGGAGATGACCGGCAAGGAAATGAAGGTGGTGGCCATCCATGCGGGCCTGGAGTGCGGCATCATCGGCGAGAAATACCCCGGCATGGAGATGGCCTCCATCGGCCCAGACATGTGGGACGTCCACACCCCCGACGAGAAGGTGAACATCCCCTCCGTGGGCCGCTTCTGGGAGCTGCTGAAAGGCATCCTGGCGAAGGTTTAGGGCTCACTTCCCATCGAAGAATTCAACATCCTTGCGGCGACCTTCAGCCACTTCGGCCCTGAAGGTCGCCTCCGCTTCCTCCAGTCGCCGGCCCAGGTTCTGCACCGCCAGGCTCAGCCCTTCGCGGGCATTCCGCCGGAGCCCTTCATCCCGGTTGGCCCAGGTGGTGCTTCCCTTCACCAGGCTGCTTCCGTCCGCCCGGAAGAGCAGAATCCGGTCGGAAACATGGAAGACGGCCCCATCCACGAAGGTGCTCGTGTCGTTCTTGTCACCCTTGATGGTGTAGGCACCCACCACGGTCCAATAGGTCCAGGAGAACCACTTGGGGTCCGTGAATCCCCCCCCTGCCTGAAGATAGGAGGAGGGGATCACCTTGAGCTCCCGGACCCAGGGCCTGTCCAGCAGATGGCGCTGAAGGATCGCCGTGAGCTGGGATTCCTGGTCGAGAGAGATCGCGGCACCCTTCTGGGACTGGTCCCGGAAGACATCCCCCACCCTGGCTGAGCCGCCTGGGACGAAGGCAACCCCCACCTTCATGGGGTAGCGGACCCGAACCACCTCGGGGCGAGCAGGGGCCTGCTCATCTTTCCTGGAAAGGTAGGCCAGAAGGTCGCTCTGGCGCTGGGTCGTGGCGGGCACCGCACAGCCGACCAGCAAGCCGAGCCCGAGGATCACTCCCAAATGTCCTTTCAGGGGTCCAGGCATGACGGGTACCTCCACCCGAAATATAATCCTGGCACATCGACATAGGTAGGCCGTCACCGGCTTTCCCTGTCGCACCGCCGTGCGGCGGCGCCGCACGCCCCCGCGTCGAGGGGCGGCCAGAGTGCCCACCCCAGTGGAGTGTATGGCATGGGCGAGCTTTCGCACTCGCCCTTGGCGAAACCGTAGGCTGCTGGTGAGCCCTTGGAGCCTTCGTGCATTGGTGGTGGAAGTTGTTTTATGCTTTAGTTTATTAATTGCGAATCGGAATGAGCGGCTACACGGTCAGGGAAGATTGGCCGCGGGACTTGCACCCTCGAAGCAGCCGGAACGCCCGGCACACTAGTGAAAAGGCCCGGACGAGTCCGGGCCTTTTTACTTGGCAAATCCCGCCGGATTCAGATCCGGACTCCGGTGAAGGAGGCCGGTCCAAACATGGAATTGACATCACCACTGATGGTATCGCCTTCCACCTTGCCGGAGAGCTCCAGCTTCAGATCGCCATAGGGGCTCTTCGGACACAGGGAGAAGGTGAAGGTGTTCCCCGAAACCTTGCCGTCCAGCACAGGGGCGACGCCCTCGAGATCCGAGGAGGAACTGCCGGTCAGAACGTCACCTTCAACCTTAAGGGTGAGGGTTGCGGGCTGATCACCCACCGGGGTCTTCGACACGATCTTATAAGTTCCATCTACAGACATTGCGTTTCTCCTTGAAAGCGGGGCGACAGTGGCGAGACAAGCTCGGAAAACCAATCACTGGGTCATTGGGTAGGAACCCTTAGAACTTGCCGCCCATTTCCGCGTAGATCTGGGGCAGGAAGGACTTCAGGTTGGCGAATTCCTTCACGTTGTGCTTGGCCAGGCACATGGGCACGAAGGGAGGGAGCTTCACGCCGCCGGGCAGGGTGTGGATGGGCTGGCCGTTCAAGAACTTCTTGCCCATCCAGAAGCGGGTGCGCTGCTCCAGGCCGCCGGGCACTTCGCGGAAGAAGTGGACCATGGCCGCCGAGCCCTTGAAGCTGGGGGCACCCAGGGGAGGGTTGATCATCTGGGAGACACCGAAGCCACCGCAGACACAAGCCACATTGGGGGAGTGGAAGCGGCTCATGTCGAAGCCCATCTGCTCGGGGGCCAGGAAGTTGATGTAGATGTTCTCCGTGGGACCGTCACAGGCCTCCACCACGTGATGGGTCATGCCCCAGAGCTTGTGGTCGAGGTCGGTGTTGGGGTCCAGAGCGCGCTTGCGGTCCTCCTCCGAAACGGAGATGGCGAAGTGGCCCTTGGGGAACCAGATCTTGTAGCGGAGGTTGTCCCCCAGGGCGTGCCAGGCGAACCACCACTTGATCATGTCCACCGTGACCCCGGGCCACTGGGTGAGGTTGGCGATGAAGCCCGAACCGTCGGGCATGATGCACCAACCGGCCTCGCAGTCCAGGTAGCCGGGATTGAGCAGATCGTTGATGCGCTCAATGGGCAGGGCCAGGGCAGGATCGATGGGGCGATCCATCTTGGCCATGGCTTCCGGGTCGAAGGGCGCGATGTCCTTGTAAAAATACTTGGCATACGGCTGGGCCTTTTCGGCTTCCGTCAGTTTGAAACGTTCAAGAAACATTTAGAATCCTCCAGATTGGATCGTCGGTTGGTCTCAGAAACCCTCGGGCCGGAACTTGTAGGTCTCGATGGGAACGGGCACGAAGTTGACAGCGATCTTGCCGTTGTCGTTCTTGAGATCGATCCACTTCAGCCAGTTCTGGTTGTCCGTCTCGGGGTAGTCCTCCCGAACGTGCCAGCCGCGGGTTTCCTTGCGCTCCAGAGCGGCGGTGAAGTAAAGCTCGGCGCAGAGGGCCATGTTCCGGAGATCGTGCCAGAGGCCCAGGAGGTGGAAGTCGTTGTAGAGCGCGATCTGGCCCATGTTCTCCTGCACCCAGTGGATCTTGTCCATGGCTTCGTCCATGCGGTCGAAGTGCTTGCGGACGGAGAAGCGGGGAGGAGCCACCACGTCCTTGATGGCGTGGATGCGGTCACGGACCTCGTAGCCGCGCTCCACCTTCAGGGGAGCGAAGATCTCCTCCTTGAACTTGGCGACCTGATCGACATCGAGCTCGGGCTCAGCGGCAGCCTTGGCACACTTGGCCACATCGTCGTAGCACCAGAAGGAGGTGACCGCGGCGTACATCAGGCCCGAGCCACGCTGACGGCTGGGGGAGGGAACGGCGCCAGCCCAGCCGGTGCCGGCACGGGAGCTGTCGCCGATAGCCCAAAGGCCCTCGAGGGAGGTGCGGGTACGGCCGTCGGCCTTGATGGCACCGAACTCGCCGATGAAGAGGGGGTGCACGATGGGCTTCCAGCGGTGATCGACGGAGTACTTGGCCTCCTTGTCCATCTCCTTGTGGTGGAAGATGTCAGCCCAGGGGCGATGCCAGCGGAAGAGGAAGCCGCCAGCGGCCAGAGGATTGCAATTGAAGAACTCGGTCTCCTCCCAGACGATGGGACCGCGGCCCTCCATGACCTCCTTTTCCATGCCCAGGAAGATGCCGATGTCGAAATCGCACTCATTGGGCTTGGTGTAGCCAAGGTCAGCCAGACGCTGGCCCTTGCTGTTGTAGAGGGAGTACTGGGAACCCACCTGGACGCCGTTGCCGCCGGGGAGGCCCACGTTGTAGAAGTTGGAGAACTCGGCGTTGCGCATCTCCGCGCCCGCGCGCCAGGCCGCACCGATTCCGTCACCACGGGCGGAGGACCACATGTGCATCACGTTCCAGCAGCAGGAGCCGGTGGCGATGATGGTGGACTTGGCCTTGAAGATCTTGTACTCGCCGGTGACGATGTCGAAGCCCACGGCGCCCACGACCTTCTCACCCTGCTTGAGCAGTTCGACGGTCTGGACCTTGTTCACGAACTTGATGCCCAGCTTCTTGGCAACATCGAGGAGCTTGAACATGAGGTCGAGATCAACCGCACAGAGCGACCAGAAGGGGAGGCCGTTGGCGCGGGAGAGGCTGCCATCCGCTTCGCGCATGATGGTCACGCCCCAGCGATCCAGATCGCCCACGACTTCGCGGGAGGTCAGGGCATACTTGACCATCAACTCCTGATCATTGAGGTACTTGCCGCTGTTCTCAACGTTGTATTTCAGGTAGGCGTCGATATCGTCGGAATCCGCCACGACCTGGAGCACGCCGGCGCCCTTGTTGGCCTTGCCGCCAGCGGTGCCGGTGGTGGCCTTGTCCGCAATGAGGACTTCCAGACTGGAATCCGTTTCCTTGACCTTGATGGCGGCGATGAGGCCTGCGATACCGCCGCCCAGCACCAGCACATCACTGCTATAAACTGTACCCAATTCAGTTACGTTCGTCATTATCGTCTGTCTCCTTGTTTACGTTTTTGAGAGATCACTTTTCCACGTAGGACAGGGGATACTCCTCTTTCGGGTAGGGCTCGGGCATCCGCCAGGGATTGCGGGGGATGACCTCGATGCACTTGACCGGGCAGACGATCTCGCACCAGTTGCAGGTGGCACACTCTTCCGGGTACTTGGGGAAGGGCCGCTTGGACTTCTCGTCCCACCGGATCACGTCAACGTGACAGGTGTTGTAGCACTTCTTGCAGCCCACACACTTTTCCAGATCAATCTTGATCACGTGTGCGGTGTAGTTACTGAAGAACCTTGTCATTCTAGGTACCTCCCGTTCAATGGCCTGGTCTGGACCGGGCCTGGTTTCACCAAGGCTTGCTTTGGAGCAGTGGCTTCAGCTTGCTTTCCCCGCAGAGGGGGCCAAGGACTGGCGCGACGGCACAGTCCCAGTTTTTTTCAGGAATAAATTCACGTTTGGGCACGAATCGCGTCCGGATATTAATTCACATTTTCAAAAAAACGAGGCCGATCGAGATGATACGACCATCTATGTCATTGTGCGGCGCAAAAGGCCGGGGTTCAGAGTGGGGAACCAGCAATAGTGATAACGGGGATTTTCAAATGACGTAAATCGAATGTTTAGGTCACGGCAACAACCGTGCTCAATTGCATGGCAATTGCTGTATCCAAACGCGATAATGAGAGCAACCAAAGCATCATCGGCCTTGCTAGGATCTGGCTTAAGGAATCACCACTCCCATGAGTCGCCGCACCTTCACTTTCCTACGGATCGTCCAGCGCCGCCTGACCCAGGCGCTGCAGGGGAACTTCGATCTGGAACACCTCCAGCAGGGCGTGCAACGGACTTCGGCCAGACTGCTGGACCTGGCCCCCCTTGACGCGGACCTGCTGATGGGGCGGGGTGCCGCCCGCAGCAAGTTCCTGAACCGGCAGCTGGCAACCTCCCTGGCCTTCGTGGCCGGGGCGGTGAACGCCGGCGGTTTCCTGGCGGTACAGACCTACACGTCCCACATCTCAGGCACGGTTTCCCGGGTCGCGGATGAGCTCGTCCTGGGACACAAGACCCTTGCCCTGGGTGCTGTGGCCACCGTCGCATGCTTCTGCGCCGGAGCGGCCAGCGCCTCCCTTCTGATCAGCTACGGAAAGCGTCACCGATTTCAGAGCCACTACGCCCTGAGCCTCATGATCGAGGCCGTGCTGCTCATGGTCTTCGGGCTGATGGGCTACAAGCTGCAGGCTACCCAGCGATTCTTCCTCCCCAGCACCGTGGTGCTCCTGTCCTTCATCATGGGCATGCACAATTCGGTGGTGACCACCATCTCCAGCGCCGAGGTCCGCACCACCCACATGACCGGTATCGTTACCGATCTGGGAATCGAGATCGGTCGGGCCCTCTACGTCGACGTAACCCGGAACCGGCGGGTGGAACGGGTCAAGGCCAACTGGGACAAGCTCAAGCTGCATGCCCTGATTCTGAGCAGCTTCCTCGGAGGCGGCATTCTGGGCGCCATCGGATTCAAACACGTCGGCTTCAAGATCACCCTGGTCCTTTCAGGCTTCCTGGCCTTCCTGGCCATCCGCCCGATCATCTACGATCTGAGGGTGAGGTGGCGCCTGATGCGCCATCCCACGGACTGACCGACGACCTGAAGGAGCCCCCCTTTGATCCCATTGGAAGCCCTCCCCGGCTTTAGCTCCTGGGGACGTCACCTGCAGGAGCTGCTGGCCCAGCCGGGCCCCATCTGGGTCCACGGCGCACCGGGCACCGGCGTGAGCCTCGCAATCCAGGAGCTCGCCCATCGGCGGGACACTCCCCTGCTCGACGATGCCGATGCGACTTCACCGACAGCATTGGCGACCTGGCTCCAGCAGCACCCCCAGGGAATCCTGGGGGCCCACTGCGCGCCGGAGGACACCGAAAACCCGGCCCTACTGCGAACCTGCATTGCCCTTCGGCTGTGGTCGCTGGATGAAGACCCCCAAGCCCTCATCCCCTGCCTGGAAGCCATCGCCGGCGAGCTAGAAGTGCCTCTGCCCCTTCCGGCGGCCCTTGGGGTCCTCCCCTGCCCAGGCAATCTCCTGGAGGCACATAACCGGGTGCTTCGCTGGAAGCTCCTGGGACAGGCCCATGAAGGAAGCTTGGCGCAGCACCTGCCCCTGGAGACGGATAGCGTGGCCGCCAATCTCCACGCCCTGGAACGGCTGCTTCTGCACCGGGCCCTGCGGCGCAGTTACGGCAACCGCATGGAGGCTGCCCGCCGCATGGGCATCAGCCGCCGCCAACTCTACCTCCTCATTGATCGCCACGGGGATCCGATCCGTGGATCGCTACCGGTGGCGCCCCCTCCCAAGCGATTGAGAAAGAGAGAGTGAAGTCCCGAGGTCAAAACTCCAGTAACCTGGAGGGTCACCGATATAGGCTCCAAGGCCCCTCCTGGAAGCAACAATGGCGAACCCCCTCAGAGTGCTGGTAGTTGACGACGACCCCGGAATGCGGGATGGCATGGCGCTCAGCCTGAAGCGGGCCGGATTCGTATGCGAACAGGCCCGATCGGGAGAGGACGCCCTGCGGATGACCCGCCCGGGAGCCTTTGATGCGGTCATCACGGATCTGCGGATGACGGGGATGGATGGCCTTCAGCTCACCGCCCGCCTCAAGGCCTTGGATCCGGGCATCCCTGTCCTCCTGGTCACCGCCTTCGGAAGCCTGGATACGGCTCGGGAGGCCATGCGCCTGGGCGCCTTCGACTATCTCTCCAAACCCTTCAGCCCCGATGAGCTGGTGCAGGCCGTCAAGAAGGCGATCCGCAGCGAAGAACGCCTCAAGGCCGAGGAGCCAGCCGACGCTCCCGTGATCCTCACCCAGGACTCCGTTCTGGCCGAGACCCTCATCCTGGCCCGTCGCGCCGCCGACAGTCGCGCCACCATCCTGATCCAGGCCGAGAGCGGCACAGGCAAGGAGCTGCTGGCCAAGCTCATCCATACCGCCAGCCCCCGCCGCAAGGGCCCCTTCGTCGCCATCAACTGCGCGGCCATCCCCGAAACCCTACTGGAGTCCGAACTCTTCGGATTCGAAAAGGGAGCCTTCACGGGGGCCAATGCCGCCAAGCCCGGTCGATTCGAGGCTGCCGAAGGCGGAACCCTGGTCCTGGATGAGATCGGGGAACTGCCCCTGCCCGTCCAGGGCAAGCTTCTGCGTGCGCTCCAGGAGCGCACGGTGGATCGCCTGGGAGGCACGCGCCCCATTCCAGTAGATGTGCGGGTCATCGCCCTCACCAACCGGGATCTGGCCACCGAGGTCAAAGAAGGGCGATTCCGGGAGGATCTCTACTATCGCCTGAACGTCATCCCTCTCCGCCTGCCCCCCCTGCGGGAGCGCAGTGCGGATCTGGCCCTGTTGGCGGCCCATTTCGCCGAGAGGTATTCCCGGGAGAATGATCGCCAGACGCCCCAGCTTTCCCCCAGCTTCCTGGTGGCCCTGGCCCGGCATCCCTGGCCCGGCAATATCCGGGAACTGGAGAATGCCATCCAGCGTTGCGTGGTGCTGAATCATGGCCACATGCTGACGGAAAAAGATCTCCGCTGGCTCCTGGCACCGGAGCAATTGGAGAATCTCCCCGAGGATCCCCCCGAACCCCTGCCCATGGAACAGGAGCCCCGGCCCCAGAACCTGCCGGGCTCTTCGGAGGGCTCCCATGCCACCGGCGTACGCAGCGCCGACGCATCCATACCCCTGAAGAACGCACCCCTGGGCACGATGGTGGCCCTTCCCCTGGGCCTATCCCTCCCGGAGTTGGAGCGATTCTGGCTGCTCAGCACCCTGGCTGCGCTGGATGGCAACCGCACCCACTGCGCCCAGCAGCTCAATATCGCCCTAAGGACCGTCCGGAACAAAATCAACGAATACAAGGCCGATGGGTTCGAGATCCCCGAAAGCCAGCGGGGCCGGGAGGACTGAGTCATTCTCTCAGTCAGTCTGCTTATCAGGCCCAAACTGCCTTTATTTCATTTAAATGGGCCGTATATCAGAATTAAAGATCATCCACCTTCTCACCGAGGCCCTTCGGATTGCCGAAGGCGATGCGAAGGGGCGGTCCCTGGGCCTCGACCAAGTCGCTCACCGATATCTTCAGCGGCATTATGATTATTATTATTTAATACAAGCTTGACACTAAGAAATCAAGACCTGCTCCGCCTCAACGCCTCAGGCACCCTGACGTTCGTGGTCGTGTCATGCCGGTAGAAGGCAGCGGTCACCTCAGCCCCCAACAGGAAGATGCAGCAGCTGTAATAAAGGAAAACCAAGCCAGCCATCAGGCTCCCCAGAGTGCCATAAAGGATGCCCCAAGTCGGGGTGTGTGCTAGATACCAGCCGAAGCCCCACTTGGCTCCCCACCAGAGGACCATGGTCACGACCCCCCCCAGCAACGCGTGGCGGAAACGGACATGTCGACGCGGGAGATGCTGGAGGACCTGGGTCCCCACAATCAACACCAGGAAGGGCGGAAGAAGCATGTACATCGCGAGGGGGGAGAAGGGGGCTTCCCGCCGCAGAGTCCATTCGAAGCCCGCAGTGAGCAGCATCGCGAGGAAAAGCAGGCCACCGACGATGATGCCCAGGCGCCTCAGGACATGGTACTGACGCGTCTGGCGATGGGTCTTGAAGCGAAGGCCGAAGATGTGGCACAGGGAGCGATCCAGCTGGTTTACGCCCCAATGGGCACCCACGATCAGGATAAGCCAGCCCAGGCCCCAACCGCCCACTTGGCGGCTCTGGCGCACGGCATCCCCCATGACATTGGCAGGAAGATAGGGATACATCTGACCGATGGCCCGCTGCATGGTCTGGCTGTAAGCCTGGTTTCCCAGCACCAGGGCCATGAGCTTGAAGAAGAGCGTCGCCAGGGGAAGCGCGGAAAGGGTAAGAAAGAAGCTGATACCCGCGGCGTAGGTCAGGCAGTCATCGTGGTGATATTTCCGGAGCACTTCCCAGACAAAGCGGAGTACCCCCGCCACAGTGGGCAGGGCACTCTCCATCCACACCCAGACTCGGCTAGAGGCCTGGACAACCCGGCTGGAGAGTTCCCGGATCAACACTCCCTCCTGGCCACGCTTAAAACCGGAAAGGGTTGTGGGGGAAAAGGTACATCAGCCAGGCCAGGATCAGCCCGATGCCGATCAACCCCGCCATGTGTTTGAGGATGCTCATCCTGGTGCGTTCCGGCCGCTTCGTCGGCAGGAGCAGTCCGAGCACCAGCGAAATGCCGATACCCATGATCAGGAAGTGGATGACGTGGCTGCCAAGGAAGCGCATCGCTAGAGACTAACAGGCAACCTGGGACATTGCACCATGGGGATTAATTATTTATTTTCAATCAAATCTACTGATTGCGACATCAGTCACATCTATCGCCTGAGCCCCCCTTTCCCGTTGAAGGCCAGCTCTGGAACGCCGTACCCTGGCCAACGACAAATCTTTTCAGAACAGGTCCCATAGGGATTATCAAGGAGAAACATCTATGTCAGAACACGTATACCCGGGTTACCGGTGGTTTGTTCTTTTCGTCCTGGTCTTTGCCACCGTAGCCCAGGGTGTGGTCCTCATCTGGCCTGCCCCCCTGCTTGAGCACATCGCCCAGCACTACGCGGTTGATCTCGGAGCCGCCACCGGCGCCCTCATGGTGGCCTTCACCATCTTCGTCACCGTGGGTGCCATCGTCGGCGGAATCTGCTGCGACAAGTTCGGCTGGGTCCCCACCCTGATCGTCAGCGTCGCCCTCCTGGCGGTGTCCACCATCCTGGTGCCCCTCTTCGGCAACGGATTCGGCACCCTGGTGCTGGCCCGCATCCTGGAAGGTGCCGGCGCCGGTCCCATCATGGCTTCCGTCGGCGCCGTCAGCGTGCAGTGGTTCCCCCACCACGAGCGGGCCATCGTCACCGGCGTTCAGGGCATGGGTGTCTCCCTGGGCATCGCCCTGGGCTTCGCCTTCGTCCCCATGGCCTTCGTCAAGACCGGGTCCTTCCTGGCTGCTGCCTCCTGGATGTCCATCTTCCCCATCGTCGGCGTCATCTTCCTGGTGATCGTTGCCCTGGGCAAGAAGCCCCCGGTCCTCACGGCCGTCGAAGCTGCAGAAGAAGGCGACCCCATCAACACGGACCAGGACTTCAAGATCGCCACCAAGCTTCCGGTCTTCTATGTCGGCATCCTCTGTGTCTTCTTCCTGAGCTGGGTCATGCAGGCCTTCAATGACCTGACTCCTGTCTACCTGGCCGCCAAGGCCCCCCTGGGCGCCGGCCACGGTGTTGAGATCGCCGGCAAGTTCATGGCTCTGGTGCAGGTCTCCTTCATGATCGGATCCGTCGCCAGCGGCTTCCTGCTGGAGAAGGTCTTCCGCGAGAGCAACAAGACCGTGATCGCCATCGGCTTCCTGGGTGCCGCCATCTTCGCCCTGTCGGTCCGCGCTCCCTTTGTCTACGGCAACCTGAAGGTGCTCCCCGTCTTCCTGTTCCTGGCGGGCTTCTTCCAGGGATGGATTGTTCCCACCACCCTGGCCTTCATCGCCATGAACTTCCCCAGCCACATCGTGGGCAAGCTGACCGGAATCTGGATGGGCGTCGGCATCTTTGGCGGCACCGCCGGTGTGGTCGTGGGGGCCGGCCTGCTCCACAAGACCGGCCTCTACCACGCCTCCATCGTGGTGGTCGGCATCGTCGCCGCGGTGGGCTTCCTCTGCGCCCTGTTCCTCAACCCCCCTACGGTGTTCAAGAACGCGGTGAAGGGCAAGCGCGGCTTGGCCCTCGGCGGCCACTAGACCACAATTTAACTTTTCATACAGGCCCCCGGTTCTCCCGGGGGCTTTTTTTATGCACATAAAACCGGCAATTATTGCCATCGCCCAGGAGGATACCTTCCATCCCAAATTGCGATTATCGCGAGGGGTCACCCTGACTCTACCCTAAGGCAAGCTCCCATATGCATCCAGGAACGGCCAGACAAACGCATGGCCCATGGTTCCGGTCTGCCCATAACCCCCTTAATTTTTAAGGAATAATAAATTATGTCAAACCAGAACTATCCGGCGTACCGCTGGTTCATTCTCTTCGTACTCCTGTTCGCGACCATCGCCCAGGGTGTTGTGCTGATCTGGCCCGCCCCCCTGCTCGAGCACATCGCCAGACACTACAGCGTCGACCTGGGGGCCGCGACCGGCGCCCTCATGGTCGCCTTCACGATCTTCGTGACCATCGGCGCCATCGTTGGGGGCATCTGCTGCGACAAGTTCGGCTGGGTCCCCACCCTGCTGGTGGCCGTGACCATCCTGGCCCTTTCCACCATCGCCGTGCCGATGTTGGGCGGCGGCTTCGGCACCCTGATCCTGGCCCGCATCCTGGAGGGCCTCGGAGCAGGACCCATCATGGCCGCCGTAGGCGCCGTATCCGTCCAGTGGTTCCCCCACCACCAGCGGGCCACTGTGGCAGGCGTTCAGGGAATCGGCGTCTCCCTTGGTGTGGCCCTCGGTTTCGCCTTCGTGCCCATGGCTTTTGTCAAAACCGGCTCCTTCCTGGCCGCGGCCTCCTGGATGTCCCTCTTCCCCATCGTCGCCCTAGTACTGATGGTCGCCGTGGCCATGGGCCCCAAACCTCCGGTCTTCGCGGCCGAAGAGACCGGCGAGCCCGTCAACGCGGATGGCGACTTCAAGCTGGCCGCCAAGCTGCCAGTCTTCTATATCGGCATCCTCTGCATCTTCTTCGTCAGCTGGATCATGCAGGCCTTCAATGACCTGACCCCCGTCTACCTTTCCGCGGCGGCCCCCCTCGGTGCTGGCCACGGTGTGCTGCTGGCGGGCAAGTTCATGGGCCTGGTGCAGCTTTCCCTGATGATCGGCTCTCTCTTGAGCGGGGTCATCCTGGAAAAGCTCTTCCGGGAGAACACCAAGGCCGCCGTCGGCACCGCCTTTGTCCTTTTCGCCCTCTTCGCCTACCTGGTCAAGTTCCCCGCCATCGCGGGCAACCTGAGGATCCTCCCGGTGGTGCTCTTCCTGGTGGGCTTCTTCGAGGGCTGGATCATCCCCAACTGCCTGGCCTTCATCTCGATGAACTTCCCGGCCCACATTGTGGGCAAGATGACCGGCATCTGGATGGGCCTGGGCATCTTCGGCGGAACAGCCGGTGTCATCGTCGGTTCGACCCTGTTGCACAAGACGGGGATGTATTATGCCTCCATCATCGCAGTCGCCATCGTCGCCCTCTGCGGTTTCCTGGTCTCCCTGTTCCTCACCCCTCCCCAGGAGTTCAAGAACTCCGAAAAGGCGGCCCGCAGCCTGGCTTTGGGTGGGCACTGATATCAACGTAACGTCACCAGGAAAGCCCCCGAATGGGGGCTTTCCCTTGTCCGGACAGCCATCCTTTCCTGGTGAGCCCCCCTTCAAGCGTCCTGCCGTACGGAGGCCCCTCTGCACCGAACTGCCATCGAGGCGTAATGCCCCCGGAATGCGCCTCAATCCTTGGCTCCAAGACCCAGGACGGCTAGTCTCGTAGGGGAGGATTCCATGTCCCAGTCACAATTCACGGCAGCGGATCTGGCCCAGCGGTTGGGGGGGGCCCTGCGGCACTGCGCCCCGGATCGCGTCTTCACCTGCGTCAAGCCCCTGGACGAGGCGGACGAGAACGCCATCAGCTTCCTGGCCAACCCCAAGTATTCCCAGAAGGCCCTCAATAGCCGGGCCGGGTTGATCCTGGCAGATCCCAAGGCTCAGCTGGGGGATCGCCCTCAGATGATCATGGAGAACCCCTACTGGGGCTTCGCCCAGGCCGTGGGCATCTTCCACCCGGAGACGGAGCCCGCGTGGTCCGAGGCCCCCATCCATCCCAGTGCCATCGTGGGCCATGGGTGCCGGATCGCCCCCGGGGTGACCATCGGTGCCCGGACCACCATCGGGCAGAACTGTACCCTCCACCCCGGCGTCCACATCGGGGATGACTGCCAGATCGGAGATGATTGCGAGCTCTTTTCAGGGGTGGTGCTATACCGCCGCACCCGCCTGGGCAATCGCGTCAGGATCCATTCCAACTCTGTCCTGGGATCGGATGGCTATGGCTACGTCCTGGTGAACGGCAAGCATGAGAAGGTCCCCCAGGCCGGATATGTGGCGCTCGAGGACGACGTGGAAGTGGGAGCCTGCGTCACCATCGATCGCGGTGTCCTCGGAGCCACCCTGGTACAGCAGGGGACCAAGATCGACAATCTCTGCCAGGTGGCCCACAACGTCCAGATCGGCAAGCACTGCCTCATCATCTCCCAGACCGGCATCAGCGGCAGCTCCTCTCTGGGGGACTACGTCACCCTGGCGGGCAAGGTCGGAATCATTGGGCACCTGCATGTGGGATCCAGGAGCATCGTGGCTGGCAACACCATGGTGGGCAAGGACCTCCCCGAAGGTTCCTTCGTGGCTGGCTACATGGCCCGGCCCCATCGGCAATGGCTGGAGTGCCAGGCGGCCCTCAACCGTCTCCCGGCAATCCTGAAGCGGCTGAGCCGCAAGGAATCCCTGTAGTCAAGGCTTTGGCCTTCTGGCCGAATAGAAGGAGAGGGATCAGGCATGTTTTTGATTATCGGCTACGTATTGGCCCTGGGCGCCGTGATGGTCGGCTTCCTCTGGGAAGGCGGCAAGATCGCCACCCTTCTCCACCCCCTGCTTCCGGAAGGCACCATCATCATTGGCGCTGCGGTGGGAGGCTTCCTGGCCTCCAATCCCATGTCCATCATCAAGGCCGTGGCCGCCAACATCATGTCGCCCCTGAAGGGCAGCCGGTACACAAAAGCGGTGTACATGGAATCGCTCATGATGCAGTACGAGGTCTACGTCAACATCAAGAAGGGTGGCCTGCTGGCCCTGGAGCAGGATGTCAATGATCCCCACAGCTCCAATATCTTCAAAAAATACGAAACCATGCTCCACGACCACCATGCCCTCGACTTCTTCTGCGATTCCATGAAGCTACTCATCAACGGCAGCGCCAAGATCGACGAGATCGACCAGGTGATGGACCGGGATCTGGATGTACACCACGCCGAAAGCGCAGCCCCCGCCGCAGCAGTCAACAACCTGGCGGACTCCATGCCGGCCTTCGGTATCGTGGCCTGCGTGATCGGCGTGATTATCACCATGGGCTTTCTGGATCAGCCCCCCAACGTCATCGGCGCCAAGGTCGGCGCTGCCCTGGTGGGCACCATGCTCGGCATCTTCGTGGGCTACGCCATCGTGGGCCCTCTGGCCAAGAACATGGATCAGGTGGCTGGAATCGAGAGCCACTTCTTCACCGCCCTGAGAGCTGGCCTGGTGGCCTTCGGCAATGGCGCTGCTCCGGTTACGGCCGTTGAGTTCGCCCGCCGCGCCATCCCCTCCTCCGAGCGCCCTGGAGCCCAGGAACTGGAGGAAGTTGTCCGCCAGATCAAGCCGAGGTAGGGCAAAATGGCGGACCCCCAACCTGAAGTCAAAATCAAATTCATCAAGAAGAAGGGCGGCCACGCCGCAGCCCATGGCGGCGCCTGGAAGATCGCCTACGCCGATCTCGTGACCGCCATGATGGCCTTCTTCCTGCTGATGTGGCTCCTCAGTTCCGCCAACGCCAACACCAAGGCCGGCATCGCGGGCATGTTCCAGGACCCCAACTTCTTCAATACCGAAGCTGGCAAGGCCATCCTGGATGCCCATGGCAAAGGCATCCTCCCGGGAGGTCGGGGCATGAAGGAAGGGCCCGACGGGGAGGGCGGCGAAGCTAGCAAACCCGCAGGCTTCGATTCGGTGGAAGCCGAACAGAAGGCCATGGAGGGAACGGCCAAGGCCATCGAGGCAGCCTTTTCGAATGACAAGCTGCTCCAGTCATTCAAAGACCAGATTTCCATGGATTTCACAGACGAAGGCCTGCGCATCCAGGTCCAGGACAAGGCCGCCTCGGTGCTCTTCGATTCCGGCTCGGCCAACGTCAAGCCCTACACCATGACCATCCTCAAAGAGATCGCCGCGGAGTTGGGCAAGCTGCCCAACCACATCGCCATCGGAGGCCACACGGACAGCGCCCAGTACACCTCCAAGGCCTTCACCAACTGGGAGCTGAGCGGAGAGCGCGCCTGCGCGGCCCGCCGCATCCTGGAATCCTCGGGGCTCAGGTCCGGCCAGGTCCGCAAGGTGACGGGCTACGCTGACACGATCCCCCTGGAAGGAAAGGACCCCAAGGACGGCCAGAACCGGCGCATCTCCATCGTTGTGCTTTCCTCCGCCACCGCCGAAGCTGAAAGTGCCCGTCAAAAGTCCAAGGGACGCTTCGGGAAGAAAGAGGAGAAGGCTGGGGAGTAGGGAGACTCACGCGGAGACGCGGAGAGCGCGGAGTGAAAGCAGATCGAAGGAAGTGGACCAAAGGCTGGATACTCTGGCCACCCCTCCCGGAACTTGGCCTGATAAGCATTCGCAAACAAAAGCAGAACTTCCACCACGAAGGCACGAAGGGCACCAAGTTCCACGAAGAAAAGCGTGATGTGCTGACCAGGATACTCGGGCCTGGTTCCAGGAGGAGCAGGCGGCGGTGGCGCGCGGGCGTGCCTTAGCCGCCTGCCCCTCCCGGAACGCGGCGGCTTTGCCGCGCGCCCCCGCACAGCGGGGCGGCCAGAGTGTCCAGCCCAGCGGAGTGCCATCACACCGGCCCAGCTTGCACACTCGCCCTGGGCAAAGCCAGGGGCCGCTGGTGAGCCCTTGGTGACTCCTTAGTGCCTTCTGTCTTGGTGGTGGAAGTCGTTTTTGCGCTTTAGGTCATTGATTGCGAATGGGTATGAGTGTCCTGGTGGACCGCAGCATCCTCCTCCCTCCGCGCTCTCCGCGCCTCCGCGTGACCTATCTTTCCTACTCCAGGCCCGCGAGATCCTCAGGCCCGCCAATGGAGCAGGCCTTGACCTCTATGCCCTTCTCCTTGGCCTGCTTCTTTACGAGGCCGGTGAGAACCTTGCCGGGACCGAGTTCCAGGAAGGTGGTCACACCCTGCGCCAGAAGGAGATCCAGGGTCGCCTCCCATCGCACGGCGCCGGGGATCTGGCGCACCAGACCCTGCCGAAGCAGTTCGGGATCCGTGATGGCCTGAGCATCCACATTGTTCACCAGGGGGCAGCAGGGCGCCTTGAAGGCGAGGGCCTGCAGGACGGGCGTCATGGCGAGCTGGGCGGGCTCCATGAGGGGACTGTGGAAGGGGGCGCTCACCGGGAGCTTGACCATCTTGCGCCCCCCCCTGCCCTTCAGCAGCTCCATGGCGGCCTCCACCGCCCCAGCATGACCCGCAATGACAATCTGCCCGGGGCCGTTGTAGTTGGCCGGTACCACCACCTCACCGGTCTGGGTCTGGGCCTCCAGACAGCAGGACTCCACGTCGGAAGCGGCCATCCCCAGAATGGCGGCCATGGCTCCCAAGCCGACGGGGACGGCCACCTGCATGGCCCGTCCGCGCTGCCGAACGGTCCTCACGGCATCAGCGAAAGACAGGGCACCGCAGCCCACCAGGGCGCTGTACTCGCCCAGGCTATGGCCCGCCACGAAGTCGGGCTTGGGGAGACGATCCCCGTAGGCCCGGACCACCATGGCGCTGTGGGTGAGGATGGCCGGCTGGGTGTGCTCCGTGAGCTTGAGGGTGTCCTCGGGCCCTTCGGCCATCAACTGGCTGAGGGAGAAGCCCAGGGCCTCATCCGCCTCGTGGAGTATGGCCCGGGCGGCAGCCTCGGCCTCGGCCAGGGCGAGGCCCATACCTACGGTCTGGGAGCCCTGCCCAGGGAACAGCCATGCGGTTGTGCTCATGCTCACCTCGTTCAAATGCCATGCTGGTGTGGCTCGGGTAGTTTACTGCATTCCCGAACCACTCCAGAATGGGTGGAGACCCACCGACCGAAGACGCAAGAAGCCAGGAGTCCTCCCTGGTGGCTTTGGTTCCAAGGTGTCCGACCTGTTCGCAAGGAGTTCTCATGATCCAGATCAAGGTGTGCTGTGGGCTGAACTGCGCAGCCCACGGAGGACAGGAACTGCTGGCCCTGCTCGAGGAGAGCGGGGATCTAACAGGCCGCGTAGAGGTTGCGCCGGTGCCCTGCCTTCACTGCTGCCAGGAAGGCGAGCAGTCCCCTGTGGTCCAGATCGGCGATGAGATCCATACACGAGTGAGTTCGGAGCAACTGCAGGAGACCCTGGAGCAATTGATGAAGGGATAGGGATGGCACTGCCTCAGCTGGATATCTTCGAGAAAATGCGGGGGCTCTATACCCCGGTGATGAGCATCCGGCGAAGGGTCCTGGTGGCGGTAGCCCGCCTCATCCGGGAAGGTAAGCCCGCCCAGGCCATTGAGGCCATCCCCTATGAAATCATCACCCACAACACGCCGACCTACCGAGACTGCGTATTCAAGGAACGGGCGGTCGCCCGGGAACGGGTTCGCCTGGCCCTGGGACAGGACCTGCGGGAGTTCGGGGCCCACGAGCCGGTGATCGACCACCCCGAGCCCTCCCTCACCGACCATCGGGTCGTGGAGAAGCCCTACGTCGCCGTCATCAAAATCGCCTGCGAGCGATGCCCCAGCAAGTCCTACATCGTCTCGGACCAGTGCATGGGCTGTGTGGCCAGGCCATGCGTCTCCGTGTGTTCCAAGAATGCCGTGAAGGTCAGCGGGGGAAAATCGGCCATCGACCAGGAGAAATGCATCCACTGCGGCCGCTGTGCTCAGGTGTGCCCCTACAACGCCATCCTCTACCGGGAGCGCCCCTGCGAGTCCGCATGCGGCGTGAACGCTATCGGGGCGGATTCTGAGGGCTTCGCCGAGATCCGGAATGACAAGTGCGTCTCCTGCGGACTCTGTGTCGTCTCCTGTCCCTTCGGTGCCATCGGAGAGAAGTCAGAGATGGCCCAGGTGCTCCATGCCATCCGAAGCGGCCTTCCGGTCTGGGCTGAGCTGGCACCCTCCTTCGTGGGCCAGTTCGGCCCCCTGGCCACCCCCCAGAAGATCCTGGCCGCCGTGCGGGCCCTGGGTTTCGCAGGGACGGCCGAGGTTGCCTACGGGGCCGATATCGCGATCCTGGAGGAGGGTGAAAAGGTACTGGAGGTCTATCGGGCCAGACTGGCCGACCCCACAGCGCCCCAGACCTTTGTCGGCACTTCCTGTTGCCCCTCCTGGGTGCGGGCGGCCCGGCAGGCCTTCCCAGATCTGGCCCATTGCATCCAGGACAGCTCAACCCCCATGGTGGAAACCGCCAAGCGGATCAAGGCCACAGATCCGAATGCCAAGGTCGTCTTCATCGGTCCCTGCGTGGCCAAGAAGGCCGAGGTTTCCGAGCTCCGGGAGGCAAGGATCGTGGATTTTGTGCTCACCTACGAGGAATTGGGCGCGATCTTCCAGGCCGCTGGCGTAGATCCGGCGGAGATCCCGGACGAAGCGGTCCCGGCTGAAGCGAGCACTGCTGGCCGCGCCTACCCCGTGGCGGGAAACGTAGCCCAGGCCATCGCCGCCGCAGCTCGGCACCATGCGGGCGAGCCCTTGGTGGATCTCGTCCATCGCACCGCCGAAAGCCTGGCCGATTGTCTGGGCCTGCTGAAGGAGATCCAGCAGGGCAAGCTGAAGCCTGTCCCCCACCTTGTGGAAGGCATGGGCTGCCCCAAGGGCTGCATCGGCGGCCCCGGCACCCTGGCGCCCCTGAACCGGGCCAAGGCCGCCGTCGCCAGCTTTGCCAAGGCGGCCCCGATGGAGATGCCCAAGGCCAGCGAGGAGTGATCCCGAAAGCCTTCCTGAACGCAAAACGCCCCCGGAAGGGGGCGTTGCACTACATCCAGCCTGGGCTGGAAAAACCTACATGCCGGTCTGGGCAGCGACTTCAGCGGCGAAGTCCTCGACCTTCTTCTCCAGGCCCTCGCCCATCACGTACTTGGTGAAGCGGCGGATGCTGAGCTTCTCACCGATCTCGGCGGTCTTGGTGGAGAGGTGCTGGGCGATGGTCAGATCGGGGTTGATGATGAAGCTCTGCTCCAGCAGGCAGACATCCTTGTAGATGGAGGCCATCTTGCCCTCGACGATCTTCTCGACGATGTTGGCAGGCTTGCCGGTGGCCAGGGCCTGGGCCCGGGCGATCTCCTTTTCCTTCTCGATGAACTCGGCGGTGACCTCTTCCTTGGTGACGAACTGGGGGGCGGGATCGTGGGCAGCGATGTGCATGGCGATCTCCTTGACCAGGCGCTGGAAGCCCTCGGTCTTGCCCACGAAGTCGGTCTCGCAGTTCACTTCCACCAGCACGCCCACGCGGCCGCCGGGGTGAATGTAGGCCTCCACGATGCCTTCAGCGGCGATGCGGTCGGCCTTCTTGGCGGCGGCGGCAAGGCCCTTCTTGCGAAGCCAGTCACCGGCCTTTTCGATGTCGCCATCGTTCTCTTCGAGGGCCTTCTTGCAGTCCATCATGCCGAGACCGGTGCGGTCCCGAAGGGTCTTCACGTCCTGAGCGGTAAATGCCATGGAATTCTCCTTGGATCGAATGTCGCTTCAAAAATGAGCATGGGCGAACGGCGCCGCTGACGGCAGACCGTTCGCCCAATGGAGGCTTGACTATTCAGCGCCTTCGTTGGCCTTCTCAGCCAGCATGGCCTTCATGTCGTCGGTGTCGGACTTGTCCTGGAAGGACTGACGGCCCTCGAGAATGGAGTCGGCCACGCGCTCGGAGAAGAGCAGGATGGAGCGGATCGCGTCATCGTTTGCGGGGATCACGTAGTCGATCTTGTCGGGGTCGCAGTTGGTGTCCACGAGGGCCACAACCTTGATGCCGAGCTTGTTGGCTTCGGTGATGGTGATGTCCTCGCGATGGGGATCGATCACGAAGATGACATCGGGAATGCCGCGCATATCGCGAATGCCGTGGAAGGAGGCATCCAGCTTGTCGTGCTGGCGCTGGAGCACCAGGATTTCCTTCTTGGAGAGCTGAGCGGTCTTGGCGGGATCGTTGAGGGTGGCCTCGATCTCTTTCAGCTTCTCAAGGGACTTCTTGATGGTGGTGAAGTTGGTGAGCATGCCGCCCAGCCAGCGGTTGTTCACGTAGTGGGCGCCGCAACGCTGAGCCTGCTCAGCGATCAGATCCTGGGCCTGGGGCTTGGTGGCCACGAAGAGGAAGGTCTTGCCCTCGGCGGCGGACTTGGTCAGGAAGTTGGTGGCCTGGTTCCAGAGACGGAGGGTCTTCTGGAGGTCGATGATGTAGATGCTGTTGCGGGCGCCGAAGATGTATTTCTTCATCTTGGGGTTCCAACGCTTGGTCTGGTGACCGAAGTGGACGCCTGCTTCGAGCAGTTCCTTCATTTGAATGGCAGCCATGATGGCCTCCCGTAATGTCGCGACCGGGGTCGCGGTGGGATGAAAGGCGGTGTCCCGCCCGAATCGGCCGAAGGGTTCGGCCCTGCGTAAGTTCGGGGAGCCGCAGCTCCCCGATGAGAAAACACGATAATCGTCCCGGCAGCGCCGAAAAGACTAGCGCTTGGAGAACTGGAAGCGGGCGCGGGCAGCCTTCTGACCGGGCTTCTTACGTTCCTTCATGCGGGGATCGCGGGTCAGCAGGCCAGCCTGACGAAGGGCCGACTTGAGCTGCTCGTTGTAGCCCAGCAGAGCACGGGAGATACCCAGACGAATGGCGGAAGCCTGACCGGCAGGGCCGCCGCCAGCCACGGAGATGACCATGTCGAACTTGTTCTCCAGTTCGTTCATCACCAGGGGCTGATGGACCACCATGCGAAGCACGGCATTGGGGAAGTAGTGCTCCAGGGTGCGGCCATTGACAGTGACATTGCCGCTGCCGGGGCGCAGGAAAACGCGGGCAGAAGAAGTCTTGCGCCGACCGGTTCCGTAATGCTGGGAAATCGCCATGATATGCCTCTATCGAATTTACAGCTTGATGGTCAGGGGCTGGGGCTGCTGGGCGGCCTGCTGGTGCTCGGCACCATCGTAGACCTTGAGCTTGCGATACATCGCGCGACCCAGGGGGCCCTTGGGAAGCATCCCCTTCACAGCGCTCTCGATGATGCGACCGGGGAAGGTGATCTTCATGACGTCAGCGCGGACTTCCTTCATGGAGCCGGGCTGGGTCGTGGTGCGGCGGTACATCTTGGTCGTGTTCTTCTTGCCGGTAAAGACGGCCTTGGAAGCGTTGACCACGACCACGTGGTCGCCGGTGTCAATGAAAGGGGTCCAGGTGGGCTTGGTCTTGCCGGACAGCACGTCGGCAATGACGGTGCTCAGGCGCCCCACGGGCACGCCCGTGGCGTCCACGAGGAACCACTTGCGGTCAACCAATTCTTGGGCCTTGGGAAAATAAGTGCTCATAGCCGAACTCCGAAACCGATGGGCGGGCAGGAACTGCAATCCGCACAGCGGCGGAATGACAGAAGGACCACCTTATCTCGGATATTTAACGTCGTCAAGGGTAGGTTTCGTGAGATTCCACAGTTCCTGGACCACCCGGGCCGCCCCAAGGCCATCGATCAGGCCCATGCCATCCCGGCTCTGCTCCTGGCGACTGTCTTGTCCTTCGGGGCCAAGCCATTGGTCCAGCGAATGGAAAGTGGCTTCCAGGTTCTCCTGCGGGCCCACCCCCAGATCCAGGCAACCGTTGTTCATCGCAAGGTCCGATAGAATCTGGTGCTGACGATCGTTCTGGCCCCAGGCAGCCACGGGAACGCCCATACAGAGGGCCTCGTTCAGCGTCACCCCCGCGGCGGCCCAGATGGCATCAAACTCCTGCAGGCGGTGGGTCAGCCCGGGCAACCCCGACATTACCGTGCAACCCCTGAAGGGCGGCTCTTGGATCCCCCGGGGGGCGAGAATGGTGCAGCTTCCCATCCAGCGCTGCTCGGTCACAAGACGTTGAAGAATCTGAAAGGCCCGCCCCGCCAGATCGGCCCCATCGCTTCCCCCGAAGGTCACCAGGAGCTTGCGGACCGAAAGGGGCTGAAGGACTTCGCGCTTGGGACGCCGCCCAAGGGCCTCGGGGCTCACCACCACGTACTCGGAGCCTCGCAGGACGCGGCAGCCCCCGTGCTGGGTTTCGCAGGGGCGGGTCTTGCGACCGCCCACTGACTTCAGGGGCGCACTGGGCCAGGAGCTACCCTCCAGGAAAGGCTGGAAGAGAAGATCGGCCGACTCGTGGGCATCGCCATCGTCCTCCATGATGGCGACCTTGAGGGGACGCAGGGCCTGGATCTGCTCAGGCGTCGTATCCCACTGGTCCACCAGCACCAGATGGGCCTGCACTTTGAGTTCCTGGGGCAGAGCCCCGTGCAGATCTTCGCCGAGATCCACCACAGGGCAATCCAAGGCCTGGTCGAGGAAAGGATGACGCCCCTGACCCAAACGGCGGGCCCGCTCATCACCCGATACCGCGAGGGTGGCGAGCCCTCCCAGAGCCCGCCACTGTGCCTGGATGACCAAGGCCCGGGCCACATGACCCAGACCCAGGCGAGTATCAGTATGAATTCGGAGAATGAGGTGGGGTTGCATGGCCTTTTCACGGAATTTAGGACATGAGTCTAGCCGGAGTGGGTGACTTTTGGATTATCCTTTTCCCTCGTCCGAGGAGCGCTGCGAGACTCCGTCCCAGGCTCGGACCCAAACCAGTCCAACGGCGCTCACCAGACAAACCGGCCGGTTTGACTTCAGGTGAGCACGCCCTATCCTTCCGGCCCATTACGGGAGTTCCCATGACTGCGTTGAATCCATCCCAATACCTTGTGGCCGATCTGGGTCTGGCTGACTGGGGCCGCAAGGAGATCGCCATCGCCGAGACGGAGATGCCCGGCCTCATGGCCATCCGCGAAGAATTCGCGGCCTCCCAGCCCCTCAAGGGAGCCCGCATCGCCGGCTCCCTCCACATGACGATCCAGACCGCGGTGCTCATCGAGACCCTCAAGGCCCTGGGCGCCGATGTGCGCTGGGCCTCCTGCAACATCTATTCGACCCAGGATCACGCCGCCGCCGCCATCGCCGCCGGGGGCACCCCGGTCTTCGCCGTGAAGGGCGAGACCCTGGAGCAGTACTGGGACTACACCCACCGCATCTTCGAGTTCGCCGAAGGCGCCCCCAACATGATCCTGGATGACGGTGGCGACGCCACCCTCCTGATCCACCTGGGAGCCAGGGCCGAGCAGGACATCGCGGTGCTGAACGGCCCGGACAGCGAGGAAGCCAAGGTCCTCTTCGCTGCCATCCGCAAGCGGGTGACCGAGCAGCCCGGCTGGTACAGCCGACAATTGGAAGCCATCAAGGGCGTCACCGAGGAGACCACCACGGGGGTGCACCGACTTTATGAAATGGCCAAGAACGGAGAGCTGAAGTTCCCCGCCATCAATGTCAACGACAGCGTCACCAAGAGCAAGTTCGACAACCTCTACGGCTGCCGGGAGTCCCTGGTGGACGGCATCAAGCGCGCCACCGATGTCATGGTGGCGGGCAAGATCGCTGTGGTCTGCGGCTACGGCGACGTGGGCAAGGGCTGCGCCCAGGCCCTCAGCGCCCTGCGGGCCCAGGTCTGGGTCACGGAGATCGACCCCATCTGCGCCCTCCAGGCCGCCATGGAAGGCTACCGGGTCGTCACCATGGAATACGCCGCCGACAAGGCCGATATCTTCGTCACCGCCACCGGCAACTTCCACGTCATCGGCCACGACCACATGAAGGCCATGAAGGACCAGGCCATCGTCTGCAACATCGGCCACTTCGACAGCGAGATCGATGTGGCCAGCCTGGAGGGCTACACCTGGGAGGAGATCAAGCCCCAGGTGGACCACGTCATCTTTCCCCCTACCGGGGACAAGCCGGACGGCAAGCGCATCATCCTGCTCGCCAAGGGCCGCCTGGTGAACCTGGGCTGCGCCACGGGCCACCCCAGCTACGTCATGTCCAGTTCCTTCGCCAACCAGACCCTGGCCCAGATCGAGCTCTGGACCAAGCGGGACAGCGGTGAGTACCCCATCGGCGTCTACACCCTGCCCAAGCACCTCGACGAGAAGGTGGCCCTGCTCCAGCTCAAGAAGCTCAACGCCCAGCTCAGCACCCTCACCGAGAAGCAGGCCGCCTACATCGGTGTGCCCGTGGAAGGCCCCTACAAGCCGGAGACCTACCGGTACTAATCAAAAGATCCACCTCCAAGGCTCCAAGGAATGATCAAGAAAGACTTTTCTTAGTTCCGCTTTTTTGGAGCCTTGGAGCCTTCGTGGTGAATCTTTTTCGGATTTGGAAATGACGCATCGCTTTGATATCGACGGGATCCTTTTCGATCTCGATGGCACCCTCCTGGACACCGTGGCTGACTTGGCCGAGGCCACCAACCGGATGCTCCGGGAACTGGGACAGAAGGAACGCTCCCTGGAGGAAGTCACCACCTTCATTGGGAATGGCATCCGCTCCCTGGTGAACCGCTCCGTCAGTGAAGGACGGGAAGCCACCCCGGCCCTCCTGGAGGCGGCCTACGGGGTCTTCCAGCGCCATTACGCTGAGGTCAACGGGCTCGCGACCCGCCCGTACCCCGGCGTCACGGAGGCCCTGAAGGATCTGCAGGAGCGCGGCCTCAAACTGGGCTGTGTCACCAACAAGTCCGAGGCCTTCATATTCCCCGTGCTGGACGCCCTCGGCATGTCCAGCTTCTTCGGCAGCGTAGTGGGCGGGGACACCCTGCCCCAGCGCAAACCGGACCCCGAACCCCTCTTCCACGCCTGCCAGCAGCTGGGCATCGATCCCAGCCGCGCCCTGATGGTGGGAGACTCCCCCAACGATGCCATCGCCGCGCGACGGGCCGGCATCCCGGTCCTCCTGGTCACCTACGGCTACAGTGCCGAGGTGCCCCTTGAGGCCATCGACTGCGATGGGCTGATTCCCACCCTCTCGGTGCTGCCGGACTACCTCTCCCGGTAGATGTTGCTCACGGCCCCCAGGGGCAGCCGGACCCCCCGCTGGTAGTCCTCCAGGCACTGGAGCACGAAACCGGAGCGGGGGCGAACGGCGATCTCCTCCGGTGTCAGCCAATGGCAAGCCAGGATATCGGCGTCCTGTGGCTCCGGCGTAGCTCCCTCGGGCACCCTTCCGGTGAAGCAGGCCCGGATGTAATCCTTCCCGTTCCGGGCCTGGAGCTGGTACATCCCCAGGAAGGCCTCGGGCTCAAACGCCAGGCCTGTCTCCTCCCGGGTCTCCCGGACGACGGCCTCCAGCAGGGTCTCCCCGGGCTCCACATGACCCGCAGGCTGGTTGAAGACGCGCTCCGGGTGGACACCATCGGTCTCCTCCACCATGAGGAAGCGACCGTCGCGCTCGATGATGGCCGCAACCGTGAGGGACCAGGACATGGGAACTCCCTGAAAAACCAAAGCCTCACGCGGAGCCGCGGAGATGCGGAGGAAGCAGATCTACCGCAGCTCTCCGCGCCTCCGCGTGAGGCCATCTTCTTTGGTCAGCCTACTGAACGAACTTGGCGGTGAAGCGGGCCATGGCCAGCTCTTCGTTGGTGGGCACCACGGCGACCTTCACACGGCTCTCGGGCTTGCTGATGAAGCGGGGATCCTTGCTGCGGGCGTTGTTCACCTGCTCGTCGATCTGGATGCCGAAGAGGTTGGAGAGGTGGCTGCAGATCCAGGCGCGGAGCCGGGGGCCGTTCTCGCCGATGCCAGCGGTGAAGGTGATGGCATCCACACCGTTCATGGCGGCGGCGTAGGCGCCGATGTATTTCAGCACACCGTAGCCCAGCATTTCCATGGTGAGGCGGGCCTGGTCATTGGTATCCCACTGGTCCTCGACGTCGCGGCAGTCTGAGGAGATGCCGGAGACGCCCAGGAGGCCCGAGTGCTTGTTCAGGAGGTTGCTGAGGCCCTTGGCATCCAGGCCCTCCTTCTCAGCGATGGTGACGATGGCGCCGGGATCGACGCTGCCGCAGCGGGTGCCCATGATCACGCCTTCCAAGGGGGTGAGACCCATAGAGGTGTCGACGCTCTTGCCGTTCTTCACAGCGGTGATGGAGCTGCCGTTGCCGAGATGGCAGGTGATGATCTTGAGCTGTTCGATGGGGCGACCCATGAGCTCAGCCGTGGCCTCGGCCACGAAGCGATGGCTGGTGCCGTGGAAGCCGTAGCGGCGAAGGCCGAGCTTCTTGCAGAGGTCGCTGGGAAGGCCGTAGGTGAAGGCGTAATCGGGCATGCTGTGGTGGAAGGCCGTGTCGAAGACCGCCACGTGGGGCACATCGGGGAAGATCTCCATGGCGGTCTTGATGCCCATGGCATTGGCGGGGTTGTGGAGGGGGGCGTAGAAGGCCAGATCCTCGATCTCCGACAGGATGGCGGGGGTGATCACCTCGGGGTCACCGAAGTTGGGGCCGCCGTGGGTGACGCGATGACCCACACCGGACACCTTCTCGTCCTTGAGAACCGTCTCATGAAGCTTGTCCATGATGTGGCCCAGGGAGGCACGATGGTCCTTCATGTCGGCGTCCAGGCGCCCCTTCTCGCCCTTGATGGTCCAACGGATGAAGCCTTCCTTCATGCCGATGCGTTCGGCGATGCCGTCGGCCAGGACGTCTTCCGTGGCCATGTTGATCACGGTGAACTTCAGGGAGCTGGAACCCGCATTCAGGGTCAAGATGATCATGTCCGTTCCTCCAAACCCCCCATTCTACTCCGGTAAAGGGGATCTGTAACCACCCAGACAGACCTGGGCCAGGGCGCAGGCCTTGCACCGGGCCGCATCTCCAGTGCCCGTGCAGTCTCCCAGGATCCCCAGGTGGCTGATGGCGAAGTCGTAGGCGAGGGGATCCTCGGGATCCAACGCCCGCAGAGCCGACGTGATCTCCTGAGCCGTCCGCCCATCCGATTCGGTCCTGACGGTCAGCCCCAGAAGCCGAGAGATACGGCCCACATGGGTGTCCAGGGGGATGACCAGCGCCGAGGGCGGATAGTGCTCCCAGAGTCCAAGATCGGGCCAGCCGCGGCGGACCATCCAGCGGAGAAAGAGACGCCAGCGCTTGCAGGCGGAACCCTCCAGCGGATCCGGCAGACAGAAGCGCAGTCCATGGGTGGGCGGCAGTTCCCTTCGCAGGCGCTGCACCAGGCGCGAGAGGGCCTGATCAGCCGAAAGCCCCGGACCTGGGACAAGATGGGGCTCCAGGCCATGGAAACCGCTTTCCTGATCCAGCCGCTTCCAGGCCAGGATCCAGGCCACCAGGTCCCCCCGGGTATGGAAGCGCCACTTCCAGTCCCCCAGCGCCGCCTCCAGGTTCTGACCGGCCTCCAGATCGCCCCAGGCCCGAAGCTGCTCCGCAGGTCTCGCCCCCAGGGGCGCCAAGGCCTTGGCGATGGCACGCAGCATGGGGGCCACCCGGCCATAGGCCAGATGCGCCGCAACAAAAGCCGCCAGTTCCCGATCCCAGGCATCCCGGTAGACCATGGCCAGGACGAGGGGATCCTGATCGAGGGCTTGAGGGTTGTCATATTTGATTTTTAATTCATTTAATGCGATTTTCAATTCTCGATCCATGACGACTGGTTGACGGCCCGGAATGGGCTAAACTGGTAAAAATCCTATCTCACGTTTGAGGTGACGTCCCATGCATCAAGAGACCAAGAAGTTGGGGGAGATGCTCTTGGAGGCGGGCCTGCTGACCACCAGTCAGCTCCAGGAAGCTCTGCGACACCAGCGATTCGCTGGGGGCCGCATGGGAAGCAATCTGGTCGGTCTGGGATTCATCAGCGAGGAGGTCCTGATGGACTTCCTGGCTCAGAAAACCGGAGTCCCCCGAGTGGAACTCCGGGCCCTGGATGTGCCGGTGGCCGTCCTGGAAAGGATCCCCCATCGCCTTGCCGAGCAGATGGTCATCCTTCCCATTGCCTTCAAGGAGCCCAAATCCCTGGTCCTGGCCATGGCAGACCCCTCGGACCTGAATGCCGTCGACAGCGCGCGCTTCGCCTCGGGACTCAATATCGAACCCATGGTGGCCTCCCACAGCACCCTCAAGGTGGCGATTCCGGAGCAGTATCGAAAGCTGGAAGCCCTGGCGAACCAGCCCCATGAAATCGCCAGGATAGGTCACGAAGAAGGCCTGCCGGTCCCCCTGGACCTCTCCCCGAAGCCCATGGACATCAAGCTCGCCGCCCCTCCCATCGCCTTCGCCCCTCCCAAGGTGAAGGACTACCCGGCGGACCCTTTCTTCAGCGAAACCAAAACCACACCCACTCCGCCGGCCTTCGCCCTTTTCGAGGACGACCCCATTACGGACAGCCTGATCCCGCTGCCCACACCGGACACCGAGGTCCCCCTCTTCATTCCCGCCCGGGAGACCACCCGAAGGGCCACCAAGCCGCTAGAGAACTATCAGACCCGCACCCTGGTCCTGGGCCTGATCCAGCTCTTCCAGCGCAGAGGCATCATCGGCGAGGATGAATTGGAGAAATTCATCGCCCGCCAGATCGAAACCAAGGCCCTCAAGGACGACGATCGGATCGGCTAGTCAGGATTCGCTTCACCCACCCGCGCAGCCTGCCCGCCAAGGCGAAGCGTCGGCTCTGGGCATGTCGATGGGGATGCTGAGATGGCAGCGCGGACTCACAGCGCTCCACCAGGATGCACTCCCCCTCCTCGCGACGGATGGAGAGGTGGTAGCCCTTGATGATCAGCTCCATGGGATCCCCCAGGGGAGCCAGCTTTTCCACCTTCAGGTGGGCACCCCGAACGAAGCCCATTTCGAGCAGGCGCCTCCGGATTGGACCCTTGGCCTTCACCAGAAGGATCAGCGCCTCCTCGCCCGGAAGCAGATCGCTCAACTTCGCCTTCTCCAACTGAGACAAGTTCTCATCCTCTGTCATCAGTGTAACTTGTCCACTTGGCATGACAAGTCTGTAAACACCATTTCATAGTCAGCACCTGGCATGGCTACAATCGAAGGATCGCCGGACACCATGCCACTCACACTGACCGTTCCCAACTGCTTGACCTTCTTGCGGATCCTAGCGGTTCCCTTCTTTGCGATCGCCGTCTGGTACGGGCGCATGCCCGAGGCTTGCCTCATTTTCGCGCTGGCAGGCCTGACGGACCTGCTGGATGGGTTCATCGCCAGACGCTTCAACCAGAAGTCCGATCTGGGGGCGGTGCTGGACCCGGCTGCCGACAAGCTCCTGATGACCACCGCCTTCATCCTGCTGGCCTTCCCCCGCAGCCACTACGTGGTGCAGATCCCGGCCTGGGTAAGCATCCTGGCCATCTCCAGGGATGTGGTGATCTCGCTGGTGGCGCTCAACTCCTACGCTCACTTCGACCCTGCCAAGTTCCAACCTTCGATCCTGGGCAAGCTGACCACGGGAGTTCAACTGGTCGCCATCTCCGTGGCCCTGCTCCTGAACGCCCTGCCCCACCAAGCCTGGATCCACGCCTTTGTGCCCTGGTTCTTCTACCTGGTGGCAGTCATGGTCCTGGCCTCCGGCTTCCAGTATTTCTTCCGCGCCACCCACACCCGTCCTGAAGCCCCATGATCCAGCGCCCCCTGGCTCTGAAGATTCCCTGGCACTTCATCCTGGTGGGCCTGGCCGCCGTGGTCTGGCTCTTCCTGGTCAGACAGGCCCTGACGCCATTCTTCCTGGCCATGGTCCTGGCCTATCTTCTGCTTCCACTCACCGAGCGCCTTCGCAGGTATCTTGGGCGCACTGGAGCGGCTGTCACCCTGCTCCTGGGCACCTGCGCGCTGCTGGGTATTGCGCTCATCTGGCTGGTCCCCATGCTGTTCCGGCAGATAGACCACCTGGTGGCAGCCTACCCCGCCTGGCAACGAATGACAGAAGCCCGCTGCCTCCCCTGGCTGGAACAGCACCCTGTCGTGGAAGCCAAGCTCCGGGTCATCCTGGGGCACTTTGATGCGGACCGTTTCCTCAAGGGGCTTCAGCTGGCCGGGGCAGGCCTGCTGGCCCTGTTCCTCAAGCTGATGACCTACCTGCTGGTGCCCGTCATCCTCTACTACCTCCTGCTGGACGGCCCCAGCTTCATCGAGGGCATGCACTCCCTGGTCCCCCCCAGGCACCGCACGGCAGTTCGGGATTTTGTCACCAGCATCCACACCCGTCTGGGGGGCTACATCCGGGGGCAACTGGCGGTGGCCGTGGTCATGTCCTTTCTGCAGGGATTGGCCTTCCAGATCCAGGGTGTGCCCTACGCCTGGCTCCTGGGCCTCATCGCCGGATTCTCTAACCTGGTGCCCTACTCCCCCTATGTGACCGCCCTGCCCGCCGCCCTGCTCCTGACCGCAACCCTGGGCGCTGGCTGGGGGAAGCTCCTGGCGGTTCTCCTGGCCTTCGTAGTGGTGCAGAAAGTGGAAGCCCTCTATCTCACCCCGGTCTGGGTCGGCCGTGCCAGCCGACTCCATCCCCTGGAGGTGCTGCTGGCGGTGCTTACCTTCGGTTTCGCCTTCGGGTTGGTTGGCCTGATCTTCGCCGTGCCCCTGATGATCGTCCTCAAGGTCTCCTTTGAACACCTTCTCACCCACTACCGTGACCACACCTGGTTCAAGGCCGGCGATGTCCCGGATGAGCCCCTATGAAGGCTGCGATTTTCCTCGACAGGGACGGCACCCTGAATGAGGAGGTCGACTACCTCCACCGGGTAGAGGAAGTGGCCCTCGTCCCCGGCGCCGCCCAGGCCATTGCCGCCCTCAATGCCCGGGGCATCCCCGTCATCGTCATCACCAACCAGAGTGGCATCGGCCGCGGCTACTTCAGCTGGGAGGAATACCAGGCTGTCATGAACCGCATCGATGTGCTGCTGGCCAGGGAGGGGGCCCACATCGATGGGGCGTACGCCTCTCCTCACCACGAGAAGGGTCAGGGCATCTACCAGCATCCAGACCACCCGGACCGCAAGCCCAACCCCGGCATGCTCCTGCGAGCAGCCGAAGAGCACCGCATCGATCTCTCCCGTTCCTGGATGGTCGGAGACAAGGAGATCGACGTGGAGGCTGGGCACCGGGCCGGCTGCCGATCCGCACTGGTCAGGACGGGTTACGGAAGCGCAGGAGGGTCCACCCGGGCCGACCTGGTGGCCAAAGATCTTCCCGAAGCCATCCAGCGGATCCTCAGCGGGGAATGACCCAGCCCGCCACTGCCACCACATGGCAGGCACTGCCGCCCAGCACGAAGAGGTGCCAGATGGCATGGTTGTAGCGCAAGCTGCGCCACACGTAGAACACGACCCCCCCGGTGTAGCAGACTCCGCCGCCAAAAAGCCAGAGGAGCCCGGGCCTGGGCAAGGCATGCACCAGAGGCACGATGGCAACGGCGATCAGCCAGCCCATGGCCAGGTAGATGGCCAGGGAAAGCTTGGGATACCGGGGACCAAAAGCTGTTTTCAAGGCGACTCCAAGGACCGCCAAACCCCAGGTTGCGCCCAGGATGCTCCAGCCCCAGGGACCGCGAAGGGTGACCAGACAGAAGGGCGTATAGGTTCCGGCGATGAGCAGGAAAATGGCGGAATGGTCCAGGATGCGCAGGAACTGTTTTGTGCGGGGGTTCCGGAACGCATGGTAGAGGGTGGACATGAGATAGAGCAGCACGAGGCACACCCCAAAGATGGCCACGCTGATGGTATGCATGGGTGTGCCATGGAGGCTGGCAAGCATGAGCATCCCCACCAGGGCCAGGACCGCCAGAAGCGAACCAAACCCGTGAGTCAGGGCGTTGGCCAGTTCCAGACGCGCGTCGTTTATCATATGGTCTCCCCACGGACCGAGCATCGGCAAGTGATGCAAAATATTACCCTTGCTTTTGATCTGAAGGGGCCTATCCATTAGGAAAAACCCCGGAGCAATCATGGGCCTAGGAATGGTGTCTTCAGAAAAAAGCCTCCCCAGCCACAGGAACCGACCTGTACCCTTCCTCCCCAAGGAGGCTTGGGCCCATCTGCTGAAGGGTAGCGGATATCGTTCCCGCCCGGCCCCGCGAAAAATCCACCAGGACCCGGCAATCCTTTCGGTAGAGCCCCTCTATGCCTTCTGCCTCCTCGACCCCTTCATGCGCTTCATCCAGGTCAGCCCCGTCATTGCCGAACTGACCGGCTATTCCGTGGAGGAGCTGTCCTGTATGGGCCTCCAGGAGATCGTCGCCCTCGAGTCCATGGAAGCCACTCTCCTGGCCTTTGAAAAGATCGACAGCCTCGGGTGGAGTCATCACACCGCCCACTTCTACCGCAAGGACGGCATCGTGGCCGAAGCCCGCATCGACGCTATCCGTCTCACCGATGACCAGTACCTCGGCTGGATCCGGGAGGTCCGAGTCAAGGCGGGAACGAGTCTAAAGGTCAGCTAGTGGTGCGGCAGGCGCCCCCAAAGGGCGCGGTCCCCAGCACCAGGATCATTTAAGAGATTTTTGGGAGTCGGACTAGGCCGTCACGACCCCCGCCGCCTGCTGGAGTCCCAACTCGGCGATGGCCGTCTCTCGCATCTTGTATTTCTGGACCTTGCCCGACACGGTCATGGGGAAGTCGTCCACGAACTTCCAGTAGCGGGGAATCTTGTAGGTTGCGATCTTCCCTTTGCAGAAAGCCCTTAGCTCCTCCTCGGTGATCTCAGCACCGGGGCGGAGCTTGACCCAGGCCATGACCTCCTCGCCGTACTTGATATCGGGAACGCCGATCACCTGCACGTCGGCCACTTCGGGCTTGGTATAGAGGAATTCCTCCACCTCCCGGGGATAAATATTCTCGCCGCCCCGAAGCACCATGTCCTTGATCCGGCCCACGATCTTCAGATAGCCCTCATCATCGAGAACGCCCAGGTCACCGGTGTGCATCCAGCGTCCGGCGTCGATGGACTGATGGGTGGAATGGGCATCCTCCCAATAGCCCAGCATCACGGAATAACCCCGGGTGCAGATCTCGCCGGTCTCTCCCCTCGGCACGATGTGGCCGTTGGAGGGATCGATTATCTTGACCTCGACATGGGGGTGGATGCTGCCCACGGTGGCCACCCGCTTGTCGAGGGGATCGTCCACCCGACTCTGGGCCGAGACGGGAGAGGTTTCCGTCATGCCGTAGCAGATGGTCACCTCGGTCATGTTCATCTCCTGCTGCACCCGCTTCATGACTTCCACCGGGCAAGGGGAGCCCGCCATGATGCCGGTGCGCAGGGAGGAGAAATCCGTGTTCTTGAAGTCAGGGTGGTCCAGTTCGGCAATGAACATGGTGGGCACGCCGTAAAGGGAGGTGCACTTCTCCTCCTGGACGACCTTGAGCACCACCCCAGGATCAAAGGCCTCTCCGGGGATCACGATGCAGGCGCCGTGAGAGGTGATGGCCATGTTGCCCAGCACCATGCCGAAGCAGTGGTAGAAAGGCACCGGCAGGCAGACCCGGTCCTTTTCGGTGTAGGCCAGCCGCTCTCCGATGAAGAATCCGTTGTTGAGCAGGTTGTGGTGGGAGAGGGTGGCCCCCTTGGGGAATCCGGTAGTACCGCTGGTGTACTGGATGTTGATCGGATCGTCGAACTGGAGGGCGGCCTCCCGGGTGCGGAGCTCGTCCTCGGAGACCCGCTTGCCGTCTTCCATCAGGGAGGCCCACTCATGGTCGATGATGAGGGTGGCCTTGTGCTCGGGGCAGTGCTCCTCCACCTCCCGGATCATCCCGATGTAATCGGTCTGGCGGAAGCCCTTGGAGGCAACCAGCAGGGAGACTCCGGACTGCTTGAGGGCGTATTCGAGCTCATGGGTACGGTAGGCCGGGTTGATGTTGACCATGATGGCCCCCATGCGCGCCGTGGCGTACTGGAGCACCACCCATTCGTAGCGGTTGGCGGACCAGATTCCGACCCGGTCCCCCTTTTTCACGCCTCTGGCCATCAGCCCCCGGGCCACCAGGCCGGTCTGCTCCCAGAACTGGCGATAGGTTGCCCGGTAGTTCTGGTGCGGCACCACCAGGGCCTCCGCATCCGGGAAGCGCTCCATCGTCCGACGAAGGTTCTGCCCGATGGTTTCTCCCAGGAGAGGCACATCGGTGGCTCCGTGGACGTAGGACGGCTGGGACATGGGTGGCTCCGGTTCAGCGATTCAACAGGCTTGGACTTCTCAAAAAAGCAGATCCTTGTACCTAGCCCCGGCCTGCCCCCTTGTCAAATGACGACGAAAGGCACTGACAATTATTTAATTATTAAACATTAGCCATAAGCATTAGTAAACGAGATATTTCCCGAATTTATAATAATTTTTCAATACTCGAACAATATTGCTTATTACACCATTAGAAGAAGTCGAGCCGTAGCAGGGAGCCCAGGCTGAGAAATGGCGTCCTCACCCCCTGCGGGGACCGAGCGGCCCTGCGCTACACTGGTGATCCCATGAACACCCTCGCCCTCAAGTACCGCCCCCGCATGCTCTCCGACCTCGTGGGCCAGGAAGCCAGCGTCCGGGCCCTGTCCAACGCCCTGCGGCGCGCCAAGGATACCGGCAGCATCCACCACCAGGCCTTCCTTTTCGCGGGTGTCCGCGGCACCGGCAAGACCTCCTCGGCTCGCATTCTGGCCCGGGCGCTCAACTGCGTCGAAGGCCCCACCGCCACCCCCTGTGGGGTCTGCGACGCCTGTGTTTCCGCCGAGCAGCCGGACCGGAACCTGGACATCGTGGAGATCGATGCCGCGAGCCGGGCCAGCGTCGAGGACGCCCGGGCCCTCCGGGAGCAGGTCCAGACACGCCCCGCCTTCTGCCGCTACCGGGTCTACATTATCGACGAAGTCCACATGATGAGCCGGAGTGCCTTCGACGCCCTCCTCAAGATCCTGGAGGAGCCCCCGGCCCACGCGATCTTTGTGCTGGCGACCACCGAGCTTCAGGATGTCCCGGACACCATCAAGAGCCGGGTGCAGATCTTCCCCTTCCGCCTCATCCCCGTGGGCCTCATCGAGTCCCGTCTTAAGCTGGTCTGCGACGCCGAGGGCGTGCCCTGCGATGACGGCTCCCTGCGCCTCCTGGCCGAGGCAGGACAGGGCTCCATGCGGGACGCCCTCACGACCCTGGACCGAGTCATCTCGGCAGGCGACGGGAGGGTGACGGAGGATATCGTCCGTGAGCAGCTGGGCATAGTTCCGGCGGTGAGGGTCCAGGCCATCCTGGAGGCCCTGCTCACCGGAGACAGCCCCGCCATCCTGGACCAGTGCCAGGCCCTGGCAGATCTCGGCACGGATTGGGTCAGCCTCTGGCGGGAACTCATGATGGCCTTCCGGGATCGCCTGGAATCCGAGGTCCGACGCAACCCCGGCCCCCAGGACGTCATGCGCCTGGCCCGCATGCTCCATCTCCTGCTCCAGCGGGAGCGGGACCTACGGGAGACCAGCCTCCCCCAGGTGGTCGTCGAGCTGGCTCTGGTCACCGCCTCCCAGCTTCCCCACCTCGCCCCCCTGGACACCCTGGGTCGCGGTGGCCCCGCACCGGCCCCCAGTTCGCCCCAGGCCCGTCCGGCCCCGCCCCCCCGCCCTGAGCCGGGGACCGTCACCCGGGCGGCGGATCCCCAGACCCCACGGCCCGGAACCCCTGCTCCAACACCGAGCGCGCCCAGGCTCCAGCCCGTGGCCCAGCCCGAAAACCTGGACAACCTGCGTCGCGGCGTAAGCGAGGCACTCAAAGCCGCTCCAGGCGGGCTTCCCCGCTCCCTGGGGGCCCTGCCCCACATGGCCACGAACCTGCGCCTGGAGGGAGGCACCCTCCACTGGTTCTTCCCCCCCAATGTTCGCAATACCGTGCAGGACCTGGAACGGGAACAGGCCAATCCCCACCTCCTGGAAGCCCTTCGCCAGGTGCTCCCCGGCCTGACCCGCGTCGTCATCACCTTCGAGGACGGCGCCTCCCAGCGGCCCGAGGACCTGCTCCGCAACGACCCGGCCTTCCAGCGGCTGATGCAGGAGACCCAGGGCGAGATCCTGGAAGTGAAGCGGATCGAGAAATAAAAACTGCCCCTCGACCTTTGGGGTGAGGGGCAGTGGGGTTTCTTAGATTCAGGCCCTACTTCACGACCTGGGCATCGTGCTTCTGGCGCCGGATGCGGCGGCTCTCGCGGTTCTGCTCCCGCTGGATCTTGCGGGCTTCCGCCTTGGTCACCTTGCCATCGGCCTCGGCCTTGGCGATGTCCTTGTCGATCCGCCCCTCCTGGCGCTCAAGGCGGGCGGTCTCGCGGGGAGTCAACTCACCGCTCTTGACGCCCTGGACGATGCGCTTCTGCTGGCGGGTGGCCCGGCGCTCCATGCGGGCCTCACGGTGAGGCGTCGTGGTCTGTGCCGGCGTGGGCGCCGGAGGGGGCTGAGGTGGCTCCTGGGCCACCAGGGCACCGCCCAGCAGCAGGGTTCCAAGGGACGTGAGGATGATCGACCTGAGATTCATGGTATTTCTCCTGAAGGCCCCCAAGGGGGCGGGTATGGGAATGGATCCGGGCCGTCCGGAAAGGGTTGAACGAGAAATAGTCAGAACCCGATCCAGAGGCCGATCCTGGGCCGAGCCCTGGGCACCTCATAGCGGGGTGCAGGGTGGACCAGTACCACTTCCTCCCTCTCCCTTTCGTAGCGGGGAAGGAAGCGGCCATGGACCCAGGGAGGATCCAGGCGGCGGGGGCGATAGTCCCGGTAATCTCGGTAGTCCCGATCGTCCCGGCATTCGTAACCGTGAGATCGGTGGTGCTCCCGCCTTCCCCCATCGCGGGGGTGAGCCATGGCGGGCAGGGCCAGGAAGAGGAGGGCGAAGGCAGCGTGCTTGAGGTTCATGACAGCTCCTGAGGGAAGACCGGGGAGGATCACTCCGCTCCTTCCAGATCTCAAGAGACATGCCAAGTCGCAACCTTAACATTTAAGGATAGTTAAAAAAGGTTTACTCTGCCCCCCAGAGGTTTGTTGCAGCAACGCCTACGAAAGGCGTGGCAGATCGCATCACCTTCGGGCTATAGCGAAGGATCTGCCTCCACGGCCTTCCGGCGAGTGAGATCCAGCACGGATCCTTCCTTCGTCCGTGTGCTCCATGTGTTCCGTGGTTGAACAGAGGAGGAAACCACGGAACACACAGAGCACACCGAAACGGACCGGTGTGCTGATCGATACGTCAGGCTCTTCGTGGTGCCCTTGGAATCCTGGTGGTGGATCTTATTTTGCGGGTTATAACGTCAGTGGTAGACCTTGGCCCGCCTTGCCGCTTCCGAATCGGGGTAGACCCTATGCAGTGTCCTGAAGGCCTTGAGCAGCAGGGCCTGACTGGCTTCGTCCCGGTAGGCGGCGCGGGAGGCACGGACGGCCCTGGAAAGCCCCTCGGCGGCCTGGGGATCCTTGGGGAAGGCCTCGGCGAAGGCCAGGGCCTCCCGGCAGAAATAGCTAAGGGGAGCCTGATGGGCCAAGACTTGGGTCTCCTGAAGAGCCTGACGCCGCTGTTCCGGCGACAGGAACCCTGGCTCAAAGGGGCGCCCCACCAGCCCATTCGCCCCCAGCCGGGGGGGTGTCCCCCACCAAGTGGTGCGGTACTCATAATCATCCCGAGTCGACTGTTTGAGGAAGGGTACCCACTGGCGCTCCCACAAGAACTGGGAGATCAGGAAGCGCCGTCGCCGGACATCCTGCTCGCCACGGCAGGCCTGGAGGCCCTGGGCATCCTTGGGCTCGACCCGGACCAGTTCGTCCGTCAGCGCCAGTGCGGCGCCTTCCTGGCCGAGAAGAACGGAGCGGACAAAGAGGGCCTGGGCCAGTGCGGGCCTCAGTTCCCTGGCCATAGCCGGGTGGTTCAGGGCCGATTGCCAAAGGGCCAGGGGCAGTCCGAAGTTGAATGCATCCACCGCCGCAGGGTCGAAGGCATCGATCCCGGCCAGCCCCGCCCGGGGGTCCACCGGGCTGCTCGCACCCTCCATGCCCTCATCCTCGGTGGCGGTCACGGTGCGCCCCAGGAGCCCCACAAAGGCTCCGAAGTCCCTGCAGAGGGTCATCCGCTGCCCCAGGAGGACATTCCGGGTGGAGACCAGGCGCTCCAAGCCGGGACGGGCCAAGGCCTCCTCCACCAGGGCCTCGGCGGCCTGGATGCGTCCCTGCCCCAGAAGGAGGCGGACCCGATGCACCGCGAAGGTGGGATAGGCCGAGGATGGCACCTTCAGCAGCCGCGCCTTTTCCAGGAACTCCCCGCAACGGGGGTGCCTGGCATCGATCCGCATCAGCACCGCCGCCAGCCAGGGGGTCGCCGCCCTGCCCTGGCAGGCGTCGAAACCCGCGATGGCCCGTTCGGGACCTTCGGCCCGCAGGGCCTGGATCCAGCCCAGCAGACCGAGATCCTGGAGCCCCTCCGCCTTCTGGAGGACATCCACCCCGGCGCGGTAGGTGAAGGTGAGGTTCCGGAGATCCTCCCCCAGGCGGAAGCCCCGGCCCGGACTCATGATGCGCTGGGCGCTGAGGCGCTGGCAGCCGCTCAGATCCGCCCAAGGTGGGCTGAGGCGCTCCTGCAAGCGGTAGGCCTCAAGGCGCCAGCGTGGATCCTGCTGGAGGGAGGCCATCTCACGATCGAAGGCCTCGCCGGGTTCCGCCATGCGCAGGGCCAGGTACCGGGCCAGACCCTGGTGGGGCGAAGCCTCGTCCCGGCCGATGGCGAGAAAGGCCTGCCGCGCCTCCGGCAGCTGAGCGGCATAGTAGAGGGAGGCAGCCCGCTGGTAGGCACGGTCCTTTTTCAGAGGCTCGGGAAGACCGGCCTCGGGCTCAGCGGGCAACTGCCCCCGGAAGGCCAGGTCCTGGGCCACGACCCAGGCCTTGATCCCGGGGTGGCTCAACCCGAAGGCCTTGATCCGCTTCCCGAGCACAAGCCCGGCATAGGCCATGGCTTCCCCGCTCACCTTGTCCCGCAGCTGGTAGTTCCGAGCATCCGAGGTCAGCAGTTCCGGAGGAGGGGTCGGCAGAACCTTATCCCGGAGGATGTCGTAGGACTCCCCGGACTCGGACCCAGGCTCCTCCCAGAAGCTGAGGGCCCCGGCCTGATCCTCGGCATCCATCACCGGCCCGCTCCACCAGCGGAAGGCGAGAGCCAGATAGGGCGAGGCGTAGCTGGGCACCACGAGCCCCATACGTCCCGCCACCCAGTCCGAAGGGGCGCCATCTGGGCTCGAGCTCGGCACCAGCATGGTCCGGGTCAGGAAGGGGCCGCAGGGCTGGGCTGAGACCGCCACAAGGGCGGCCACCAGGGCGGGACGCAGGGCTCTCATGGCAGACGCTCCTTCAGGTTCGCAAGGTCGTGGGTAATCCAGGACCCCCCATGGAAAAGGTAGATTCTCCGCCCCCGGAGGTACCGGGGCCAGGGCTCGTCAGTACTGAGCCCCAGGGAGGTCCGGGCCTGGGGGATGAAGTCCCGCCCATGTTCCAACCGCCGCCGCACGACTTCCCCATCCTTCCCCATCCGGAAAAGCATGGGGACCCGCTCGTCCACGGGCAGAGCGCTGATCCAGGGATCGTCGAGACACCAGGAGGCGAGAGCCGTCATGACCAGGGGCATGGCCGGAGGCAGCTCCCGACGCAGTTCTTCAAGGAGCTGCCCGTAAAAGATCCGCTCGCTGCTGCGGGCGTCGAAATCGATCTGAAGCCCCTGGACCCCAGGCAGGCGGGCCAGTTCCAGTAGACGGGCTCGCAGCACCCGACGCTGGGTTTCGTCCAAGCTTGGCGCCTGGGTTTCGATGCGGGCCACGGCCATGAGAGGAACACCAGCATCTACCTTCAGAGGATTCCTCCGGCCCTGGACCCACACGCCAGCCCCCTTGAGCTGGACCTCGGCGGCCAGGAAGGCCACCCCCACCCCCGGCGGCAGGCCCCGCAGATCCTGGGGACTCTCCCAGGCCCAAAGCATGAGTCTGGGAAAGGGCCTCATCCTGGGGGCATCCGGCTGGCAGGCCAAAAGCCCGACCAGGAGAAGGCCACCCCAGCGTCTCATGGCACGGTGACGAGGGTGGGCTCAGGCAGAACCTTGACCCGATCCTTGAGGCGGGACATATCGAGGCGCCGCAAATCTCCTGGGTTGAGGAACCAGATCCGATTAAAGCGGAAGAGCTCCATCTCCCGAATGGCTCCCTCGGCACTCCAGCCGTCGAAGGCCATCCGGTACGCGGCCACGTTGTAGCCTGTGCGGTCCCGTCCCTCGGCGCAGTGCACGAAGACCGGCTGGTTCTCGGGATTGGCCATGACCTTGAGGAAAAGGGCCAGATTGTCCTCATTCAACCGCCAGGCCCGGGAGGGGATTCGGAGGTAGCGGAGCCCGGTGCCCCGAAGGAGCGGGGCATCGTCCTGGTCGTGGCGGAGGTTGACCACGGTCTTTACCCCCGCGGCCTTCAAAACCTTGAAGCCTTCGGCCGTCGGCTGGGCCCCCCGCCAAAGACGCTCATCCAGCCGGGCAAAGTTTGTAACGCCGGGAAGGCACACATCACAGGGCATAGGAGTCTCTGTGGCCCTGGCCGGAGCGAGCAGCAGCCCCGCCGAGAGCACGAGGTGGGCGAACATGGTCACGATTTCTCATCTCCCTGGGTGCGCCGGGAGATCCTGAGGATGCCCCGGAAGAGTTCCTCGATGGCATCAGGGTCCAGTCCAGCCTCCTGGGCCCAGACCCGCCTGACCGCCATGAGGGCCTCCTCCCGGGCGGGGTCAAGGATGGGGGCTCCCAGCTTGGCCTTGGCGCGTCCCGCCTTGCGACTCATCTCCAGTCTCCGCCCCAGGAGGTTCACCAGGGTGTGGTCGAACTGGTCGATGAGGTCCCGGGCCTCCTGAAGCTCGGCGCTTCTGGAGCCCAGATCGGGGATGGCCAGGGCCCGGTCAGCCTCGGCAGACTTCTTGTGGGCCGCCTCTTCCACCTCGCGGTGGATGGCCTGAAGGGATTCGAGGAAATGCTCGCGGCTGGCCTTGGCGAAGGGATTCTCGTTCTGGATGGCCGTAAAGAGGTGACCCGCGTCCTCCCGCACCGAATCCAGCGTCAGAGCGATGGCATGAAAGGAGGGGGGGGAGAAGGGGAGGTCGCCGCCACAGCCCACCTCCAGGAGCCCCTTGGCCAGGAAGAAGGTAAGGGCATGGGTCTGGGCCATCACCCGATCGTGATCCTCGGGGGTCTGGTCCACCACCAGGAAGCCCAGAGCCAGGAAGAGGTCACGGACACGTTCGGCGGCGGCGGGATGAAGCGCCGAAGGGCAGAGCACCGTGCGAAAGGGCCGCTCCGCGCGGGCGAGACTCTTGGGTCCGAATAGGGGGTGGGTCCCCACGTGGGGAATCTCCCCCAGGATCTCGTCCATCTGGCGGCAGGGCACGGTCTTGACGCTGCAGACATCAAAGACCAGATGGTCAGGCCCCAGCAGGGGCTTCAGCTCGCGGAGCACCTCGCCCATGGCCGGCACCGGTACCGCCAGGGCGATGCAGGAGCAGGACTCGGCCAGGACCTGAAGGCTCGCGGCACGAAGGGATTGCGGAACATCGGCATAGGGATCGAAGGCCTGGTAGGTATACCCCACCTCCTCCATCACGGTCCCGAAGGCCCGCCCGAAATGGCCGAATCCGATGATGCCCACCTGCGGCATGAAGCCTCCAAACATGGATCGAGATTAGCGCGAAATGCCTCTGCCCCCTCGCCTGAAGGGCGTCTTTGATGCACACTGAAGGCTATGGCAAAGTCGTACTATGCAGGAATGGAACTGGATGCACCCTGTGGACGCTGCAAGGGTGAAACGAGGCACCGGATCATGTCCGTGACGGATGGAGTTCCGGAAAAGCTGATCTGCATGGCCTGCAAGTCCGTGCACAAGTTCCGGGCCGAACGCCCAGCGAAAGCGGAACCCACCGCCAGGGCAGTCCGGACCCCCAGGGCCGGTGTGGCCGCCGCCCCCATCAAGCCCACGGCCCCCTCCCCCAACCAGTTCCACCAGCTCATGATCGAGGAACAGGCCGGTTCCCGGGCCAAGCCCTACAGCATCAAGGAGCGCTGGGAAGAAGGCATGTGGATCGACCACCCCACCTTCGGCCTGGGCAAGGTCCAGCACCGGAACAACAAGAAGGTCGACGTCCTCTTCAAGGATGGCATGAAGGTCCTGATCAGCGGCTAGCTAACTCCTACCCACACGATTCAGCGAGGAACCTTTTTTAGCAGACGCATCAGTACGCCTAGTAGGGCAAATACGGCTATCGCCAGCACGCCCCAGAAAACCTTGGCAAAGGCGGGGGAGCGCTCGGGAGGCGGCTCGGTTCCCTCTGGGCTCAGGGTCAGTTCCCTGACCGGTTCCAGGCGCAGGCGCTCAGCCAACAGGCCAATGTCGTAGCGGGGCTCCTCCATCTCGCGGCCGTAGCAGAGGTTCAATTCCTTACCGGGGTGAAAGAAGCGCAGGCGCCAGGTGGGCAACAGGCACTTGGCTTCCCGGAGCAGGAGGGGGGGGTTGTCCCCTTCCTCGACCTCCAACGTGACCCGGCGCCCCTCCAGAGGGGGCAAGGCCAGCACCAAGGCCGGGGCGGCCAACTCAGGATCCCGATGCTGCCAGAGGGTTTCCACCAGGATACGCGACTGGCCCTCGCCCCGATCCTCCCGCACCCGAATAGCACGCTGGAACACGCGGGCACCGGTCTCCAGGAGCAGCCGAGCAGGGGGAAGCTCGGCCTGAGGCAGTTCCAGAACATAGGCGCTGATTTTGTTCTGGAACACCCCCTTGGGCAGCACCAAGGGCAGGACGAGGGGCTCGTCCCGCTTTTCGAGCAGGTAGGGGATCTGGTGTTGCTCCCGGTCCAGGAGCCGGAGATCGGCCAGGGTTCGGCTATGGGCAAGGACATGGGCATCCAGCACCAAGGCGGACAAACCCCGGGACCCTTGGGGCAGGGTGCGCTGGAAACGGAACCCCCGCTGATCCAGGGCAGTGCCCAGCCCCGGGTCCAGATTTGCTGGGGAGGAGGCAATTGCCTCCTCCGTGCTGGGAGCCGCTCCCCAGCTGGCTCGAGCCACCCTGGCACCACGGAGTTGTTCCCTCATGGCCTCCAGATCGTACCGGGGTCCAGGAAGATTGGGGTTTCCGTAACTCGCCCGGAGAGGGCCGTTCGTCGGCGATTCAAAATAGATCCAGGGCTGTGATGGGAATTCGGCCTTCAGCCCCCTCAGCTCCAGGGGCGCGTTGTTGCCGTTCTCCACTTTCAGGTCCAGTTCGGCTCCTTCGGGAGACTCGATGGGGATGCGCAGATCCGAAGCCAGCACACCATACCGTTCCGTTCGGCGGAGGGTTCCTCGGCCCAGGACCTTCGGAGACAGCCCATGGGCCTCCAGTCGGCTTTCCAGAACCGTGACCTCCCGCAGTAAGGGACCCTGCCCCCCCACATCCAGCAAAAGGGCTCGGATGGGCAGGTGAGGACCCGGTAGTCGGACCCGGAAGCGACTGCTGCCCGTTTCCGAAGGCCGGGTCCCGAAGACCAGAGACTCCTGAGAAGGCACAGCGCCCCCTAACCCCTCCACCTGAACCGAAGCGTTCCGGGGCAAGGCCAGCCGGGCACTGGATCGATCATCCCAGGTCAGGCGCAGATAGCGGTAATCTCCGAGGGGGAAGTCCACTCGGAGAAGGCGAAGTTCCTCTGTGGGCAGATCGAATAGGCTGCCCTGGGCCAGTAGCTCCGTCCAACGCAGGCGGTCCCCGCTGCCCTCCAGGCGGTAGCGTTTCAGGAAGGGCGCCTTCAGGCCGTCCAGCTCAAGGCGCGAAGTCCGCGTCGATGCCCCCAGGTCCAATTCAAGACCGCTGGTCTCCTTGGTCTGAGGGAGGGGCAACACCCGCCCAGTCTTCCACTGGGGTTCTCCCGGCAACGGGGGGACCAGCACATAGGGCAGTTCCCGGCCATTGTTTATCAGGCGCAGATCCCCCAGATCCGACCGCGCCCCGCCCAGGAGCGCCAGATCCACCTCCAGGCGCTGGGGCCCCTTTCCGGTAGGCTGGATATCCCGGAACCGCGAGGCCTGGGCGACAAGGGGAAGGGCCAAGGCCAGCAGGAGTGCACCGGGTCGGATCATCGGGATTCCCCAGAGCGGCGAAGCACGAACTGCTGAAGCATAACAGCCACGGCGGCAAGACTTGCAGCCAATCCCACGAAGGAAGCCACCCGATAAAGCCCCGATAAGCTCGACAGATCCAGCAGGAAAGCCTTGAAGACCGTCACCGTGAGCAGCAGGATGGCCGCGATTCGGGTGATGCGGCTTTGGACCATGAGCCCGGCAGTGAGCATGCCAATGGAGAAGAGCGCCCAACCGATGGTGTAGCTGAGGCCCTGGGCCAAGCTGCCCTGGAACAGGCTGAAGGTGACCCTGGGGCCCTCGCTGAAGAAGTCTGCAATCTCGATATTGAGCAGCAGGAAGAGTATCACCGTGCCCCCCGCTGGCAGCAGACGCGCAAGGGGCGGCAATCCCTCCAGAAGCAGGTCGTCCTCGTCTTTCAGCAACCACGCCGCCCCGAAGAAGCAGCCCGCCGCCACCAGATAGGTGTAGAGATACCAATTGAAGATGGGCACCGCGCTGCGCACCTGGTAGCCAAAGACCGAGGGATTCAGCACCAACCGCACGAAGACGGCTACCATCAGCCCGGCGGTCCAAGCCAACAGGCCCTTGTGAGGTATTCGACCGTAGAGCCACGTCAGCGCTAGCCCCAGCAGGGCCCACCCGAGGGTTATCCACTGCTTCTCAAGTTGCAGGGGGATGGCCACCGTCACAAAGGCCAGAATGCCTCCAGCCACCATGGCCAAGCGTCCCAGATCCCGCCGCCCTTCGGGCTCCAGGCGCAACAGGTCCAGCAGATGGGGCGTCAACAGGAGGGCCTGAATTACGGGCAAGCCCCCGATAAAATCCCGACATCCCAGGACCATCAAGGCTGGCCGGGCAAACAGGAAGAAGACAACACTGGCCAGAATCGCCGACAAGAAAGGCAGGCGCTCAGAACGGGCACGCGGTCCCAACACCAGGGGAAACACCAGCTGGATCAGGTACAGGGGTACGGCCAGACGCATCAGATGCCAGGCATGATCCTGTGGCGTGGATAAGCCTAAGGTGGCAGGTCCAAAACGCCAGGCCAGGAGGACCAGACCCGCACTGGCCACCAGGCCCAGAGCCCATCCGTAGGCGCGTTCCCGCCCAGCGAAGGTCAGTAGGCCGAGGGCCAGAACCAAGTTAGCGAAGAGGAAGAGCCCCTCCCCCGTGGCCCCCTTGGGTGTCGAGCAGAGCACAACCAGGAGGAGTTGGGCCAGTAGAAACCCGATCCCAGCGGCAGCTGGGAAGGTCCAATCTTCGATGCGGAGGTGCCGGGAGAGCTCGTAGAACCCGTAGGCGAGCCCCGCGAAGAACATGACCCCCCATGGGCCCACCAGCAGGTGAAGTCCCTGGGCGTGATAGGGCACCGAAACCACCCAAATCATGAGCACCAGAGGACTGAGCACGGCGCTTCCCAGCAACAGAGCGCCCCGGCGGAGATAGAGCGCCGCGGCCCCCAGGGCCAGCCCTAGCACGAGCATCACGCCCAACCAGGGCCAGGGTGGCAGGGAAAGCCGAGGCTGGGCTGCCACCATGAGTAGGAAGAGGTGAGGCACCCAACCAAGGAACACGCCGGAATGCTCTGGGAACGTATCCGATTTCGAGGGGCTGCAGGCTTTGAGCCAAAGGCTGCCCGCTACGCCCAACAGTGCAAAGATCACCAGCGCTAGGAGCCCCGGCACCAGATGATCCGCCATGGGCGCGTTGAACCACCAAACTGCCATTAGGATCCAACTCAGCACCATGCCAAGCGGGGAAAGCACCGGATAGCGATCGCAAGAGGCCTCGTGGAGAAGGCCCAGGTTCAGCAGGACCACCAGGATGGTCAGGGGCCATAGGCTGACCTGGGCGATGGATCCGACCGTCAAGAAGAAGAGCAAGACAAGACTCGCGAAAGCCAGGATGGCACCGCTCCCCCGGGGCTTGAGGGCCCGCCCCCAACGCTGGGCCACCAGGGGAACCCCAAGGTAGAACAGGCCAAAGCCACCGTATATCAGGAGGCCCGGCAGCAGGCGTTTGGCATCCAGGTATCGCGCAGACCAGACGGCCTCGGACCCCAGCACGAAAAAACACGCTCCGAAATAGACCAAGCCATCCTCGAACCAGATGGCATAGGCCGCTAGAAGCACCATGAGCCCCAGCAGCACTCCGAAGACCAGCCCCGGGGAAGCCGTCGCAGGTTCCAGCATGAGCAGCACTGGAAAGGTGAACAGCATCATGGGCGCCGTGTAGATGGCCCAACGCCCTTCCGTTTCAAAAGTCATCAACCTCGCCCAGCGCGTAGGGAGCCATGATGCACCCAGGTAGAGGACCACGAACAACACGAGGAACACCAGAACCATGGGCCAGGTTTCTTGGCTATAGCCGTTGCCGAGCCATACGGCCACGACCACCAAAGTGCTTCCACCACCCAGGAGGTGTAGCCACTCAGGCCCCCGGAGCAGGGCGATGAGAGCCAGGCCTGCTGCCACCAGGAAAAGGAATCCCAGCATCAGGAGGTAATGCCGCCCGAAGGCAGGGGTGGCTGCAAAGTACAGCGCGAAAAGCAGCGGCGGAACCATGGCGAAATTGACCGTGTGCCGGAACAGGGGATGGAGGTCGGGGGCGGCCTCATCATCGGACCTCCCCAGGAAGACGGCCCCCAGAGCCAGAATCGGGAAGAGCAGGAACACCCCTACCCCGATGCCCAGTTTTGTATCGTCCAGGAAGGTGATGACCCAGCCCAATTGATAGAGGGTCGAGGCCCCCATGCCCAAGGCCATGAGAATCGGCCAGCGCTTGCGCCGGGCAACCCAGGTGAGTCCAATGGTCAACAGCGCGAGGTAACCAAAAAGAGCGAAGGGACGATCCTCCCCTGTGGATAGGAGCGCCGGGGTCAGGAAGCCGCCCACCAGGCCCAGAAGAGCGACGAACAGGGAATCCCGACGAATGGAAAGGGCCACGGCCACCGAGGCAACTAATACCATCAGCAGGAAAGCGACCCCGGAGGGGATCAGGCCCCACAAAGCGTGGGCGGCGAAAAAGGTGGCGAACAGGGTTGCGATCCCGCCAGCCGTAAGGGCATGCGCCGTGATGGAGTAGACCTGGGCGCGCTTGGTCTCGCAGACCACCAGGAGCCCCACGCCTACAATAAGCCCGATGGACATGCGCACGGGGGCCGTGAGCCACCCGTGGTCGACGCCGTAGCGCAGAAAGGCGATGGCCGCCACCAACAGGGCCACACCGGCCACCCAGGAGAAGAGCTTAACTCCCACCAGGGTTTCCCAGTCGAAGGACGCGGCAGGTTCGAGCTTGGGTGCAGGGAGGACCATGGCCAAGGGTGGAGGCCGGAGAGGAGCAGGTTTCTTTGAGGACGTGCTGACAGGTTCGGCAGCGACAACAGACACGGGCGGTAGACCCATCAGGATCTGGGTCGCCTCAGGCATCTCTGTCGACGTATCTGGAGCCGTAACCGGAATGGATTGAGTGATGGCCGCCGGCACAGAGGTTTCAAGCGCAACAGGTTCTGGAGGTGGAACGGGGGCAGCCTCCGGTTCCGAAGACACAGGTACCCCGCCCTGTTCCAGGCGTTTCAGGCGATCGTTCAGTTCCGAGATCTGCCGCCGCATGGCCTGGACAGTGCCTTGGAGGGTTCTCATGTCCTTCAGTGACTCAAGCGCTTCCTGATAGCGGTTGTCCCTTATCAAGAGCCATATCAGCCCACTCACGACAACGATCAGGAGGAGAGCCAAAATGCACCCAGAAGAACCACCCATTTAAATTCTCCATATAAACAATTTCCAAAGTATACACGAACAGATAATCCATTCAATTAACAATTCACCATTTCAATGGATAAACGTAGATTCGGAAGGCTTACCGCCTTTCAAAACTCGCGGAGACACCCATGGACTATTCCAACCCGCGCATCCAGGTATTGGCTGACGATCGGGAGCGCAACAGCCAGACCCTGGCAGCGCTCCGGGCCATGGAGGATGTGGAACTGAGGGTGCAGCGCCTGAAGGTCGGCGACTACCGGGTGGACGGGGACTTGGTGGTGGAGCGCAAAGGACTGGGTGACCTGCTCGCCTCCATCGAGGATGGCCACCTGTTCCGCCAGGCCAAAGCCCTGGCCTCT